>Ga0187883_10000305_pt1 | contig 32950 bp, 32 predicted proteins | sample June2016WEW_20_1_2_FD_132966 | JGI IMG/M metagenome (GOLD analysis project Ga0187883, IMG submission 132966) | Peatland microbial communities from SPRUCE experiment site at the Marcell Experimental Forest, Minnesota, USA - June2016WEW_20_10 | ecosystem: Environmental > Terrestrial > Soil >...
ACCGGGCCGTGTATACGGTGAAGTTCGAGCATGTGCTTTACGTGCTGCACGCGTTCCAGAAGAAGTCGCCGAATGGCAGAAAGACGGCGCAGAGGACGCGGAGCTGATTTCACGGAGGCTCAGAATGGCCGGCGAGGACTACGAGGCGCGATATGGCAAACGGTCGAAATAGCGTATCCAGAAACAGTGAATCCGTGGTGCGAAGCTCGGGGAACGTGTTTGCCGATCTTGGGCTGCGCGACGCCGGCGAGAAGCAGACAAAGGTGCGTCTTGCGGTTGCGATCCAGCAGATCATTCAGGCGCGGCGTCTGTCACAAACGGCGGCGGCGCGGCTGTTGGACATCAACCAGCCGAAGATTTCTGCGCTGGTCAACTTCCGCCTCGACGGTTTTTCCGTCGAGCGCCTGCTGCATTTTCTCAATGCTTTGGATCGCGATGTCGAGATTGTGATCCGCAAGAAACCGCGGTCGCGCAAGGCGGCACGGATCGTGGTCACGGAAGCTCGGCTGGCTGCGGTGTAGCCGCCGGGCTACGCTCGGCTTGGACCCTTCGACTTCGCTCAGGGCAGGCTCGCGAGGGCACGTCCCCACACTAACCCGTCCCCGAACACGCCTCCTTCGAGTTAGAATTACTGTATGCGAGAAGTCGTAGTAGTTTCTTCCGTCCGCACTCCTGTGGGCCGCGCGTTCAAGGGTACGCTGCGGGCTACGCGTCCTGATGAACTGGCTGCTATCGCGATCAAAGGCGCGCTCGATCGCGTGCCGCAGCTTGATCCCAAGGAAATTGAAGACGTCATCCTCGGCTGCGCCATGCCTGAAGCCGAGCAGGGGATGAACGTTGCCCGCATTGCATCGCTACGCGCCGGCCTGCCGGTCGAGGTTTCGGCGGTGACCATCAACCGCTTCTGCTCGTCCGGCTTGCAGGCGATTGCCATGGTGGCCGAGCGCATCATGTCGGGCGGCGCTGAGGTGATGGTCGCGGGCGGCACGGAATCCATGTCGATGATCCCCATGGGCGGGAATAAGATTTCGCCGAACCCCTGGCTGGTGGATCATTATCCCGATGCTTATCTTTCGATGGGGCTGACGGCGGAGCGGGTGGCGGCGCGCTTTGGCATCACGCGCGAGCAGTGCGACGAGTTCTCGCTGCGCAGCCATCAGAAGGCGCTGGCGGCGATCGCAGCGGGCAAGTTTGCGGATGAGACGGTCGCAGTTCCGGTGAGCTTCACGACTCCCAATGGATCGAAGCCGAAAAAGCATGAGATTTCCTTTAAAGTGGACGAGGGCCCGCGCGCCGATACTTCGCTCGAGGCTCTGGGCTCGCTTAAGCCCGCGTTTCACGTGAAGGGCATAACCACGGCGGGGAATTCTTCGCAGATGTCGGATGGCGCGGCGGCGGCCGTGCTGATGTCGGCCGAGCGGGCTAAGGCGCTGGGGATCGCTCCGTTGGCGCGCTACGTGGCGTTCGCTACCGCTGGATACAAGCCGGAAGAAATGGGCATCGGGCCGGTGTTTGCCATCCCCAAGGCGCTCAAGCTGGCGGGCTTGAAGCTCTCGGAGATTGACGTGATCGAACTGAACGAGGCGTTTGCCGCGCAGTCGCTGGCGGTAATCCGGGAGGCTGGGCTTGATCTGGAGCGCGTGAATCCGAATGGAGGAGCGATTGCGCTCGGCCATCCGCTGGGATGTACCGGGGCGAAGCTGACGGCTAGCGTGATACGCGAACTGAAGCGCCGCAAGGGACGTTACGGCATGGTGACGATGTGCGTTGGCGGCGGCATGGGCGCGGCGGGGATTTTTGAGAATCTTTCGTAACCACGGACGTCATGGAGGTCACTGAGAACCAAAAAAAAGAGAACCAGAAAAGTTTTTCTCCCTGTCTCTGTGTCTCCGTGGTGTAATTAACTCATCGAGGTAATTATGGCGACGATTGCAATCCCTAAAACTAAGATTTCCGGCGGCAGCTTTCTGCTCGAAGAGCGGCAGCCTGCCGATGTGTTCACCCCAGAAGATTTTTCCGAGCAGCAACAGATGATCGGGCAAACGACCGAAGAGTTCGCTGTCAATGAGATTCTGCCTCAAGCCGAGAAGATCGAGCACAAGGATTTCTCGGTCTCGCGCGATCTGCTGAAAAAGGCTGGCGACCTCGGCCTCAGCGGGGTCGAGGTTCCCGAGGCTTACGGCGGCCTTGAAATGGACAAAGTCACGGCGGCTATTATCGCCGACCACATGGCCAAGTACGCCGGGTTTGCGACTACCTGGGGCGCGCACAGCGGCATTGGCATGTTGCCCATCGTTTATTTTGGCACCGAAGAGCAGAAGAAAAAATACTTGCCGCGCCTGGCCACGGGAGCAATGGTTGGCGCGTATGCCTTGTCAGAAGCGACGTCCGGCTCCGACGCCATGAATTGCCGCGCCCGCGCCGTGCTTTCGCCCGACGGCAAGCACTACATCCTGAACGGCGAGAAGATGTGGATCACGAACGCCGGTTTTGCCGACCTGTTCACGGTGTTCGCGAAAATTGACGGCGAGAAGTTTTCGGCGTTTCTGATCGAAAGAACTTTTCCGGGATTTTCCGTCGGCGGCGAAGAACACAAAATGGGCATTCGCGGATCTTCCACCTGCCCCATCATCCTCAATGACTGCAAAGTGCCGGTCGAGAATCTGCTTGGCGAAATTGGCAAGGGCCATATCATCGCCTTCAACATTCTGAACATCGGACGCTTCAAACTTGGCGCGATGTGCGTGGGCGGGGCGCGGGTTTCGGTCGAGAGCGCTGTGGGTTACGCCAAGCAGCGCAAGGCGTTCGGCAAGACGATCAGCGAGTTTGGCCTGGTGCGCGAAAAAATCGCGAATATGGCTACGCTGATCTATGTCGGCGAAGCACTCGTCTATCGTACGGTTGGGATGATGGACGAGTTGCTCTCGGAAATCGACTCGGCGAGCCCCGATGCCGCCAAAGAACGGCGCAAGGCAATTGAGGAGTACGCCGTCGAGTGCTCGATCCTGAAAGTGTGGGGCTCGGAGATGATCGATTACGTGGTCGACGAGTCGCTGCAGATTTTTGCCGGCTACGGCTTTGTGGAAGAGTATCCCGCCGAGCGTGCCTATCGCGATGCGCGCATCAACCGCATCTTTGAAGGCACGAACGAAATCAATCGGCTGATCATCACGGGCTTTCTGCTGAAACGCGCGATGAGCGGCCAGTTGCCGCTGATGCCGGCGATCAAGAAGTTGATGGACGAAGTGCTGAGTGGTCCGTCCGTCGGCGAGGAGATTGAAGGTCCTCTTGCGGAAGAGCGCAAGCTCGTGGCGCAGGCGAAGAAGCTTGGCCTGTTCGTCTCCGGAGCGGCCACGCAGAAATATATGCAGGCGATTCAGGACCAGCAAGAAGTGATGGGCGCGATCGCCGATATGACGATCGAAATCTACGCCATGGAGTCGGCTGTGCTGCGCACGCAGAAGATGGTTGAACAGAGAGGCGAAGCGTCGTCTGCGCTGCCGATTGCGATGACGAGAGTGTATCTGACGCAAGCGCTGGAGAAAGTCGAAGCGGCGGCAAAGAAAGTCATTGCCGACGTGGCTGAAGGCGACATGCTGCGGACGCAGTTGGCGATCGTGCGGCGGTTGTCCAAGCACGAGCCGTTCAACACGATTGCGCTACGCCAGCAGATTGCGCAGAAGACGATTGAGGCAGGGAAGTACCAGCTGGCATAGGCGGCAAAGTTATGAGTCATACGGTGGAGAGCCGGGCGTCCCCGCCCGGCTGGACGGGCGATGCGCCCGTCTCTCCACCATAGGGATCACGTCACTCCTTCGGAAAGTTGGGGTCCGCCTTCACTTCTTCAATCTGCTTGGTGTGGCGCTCGGAGTGAGCTGAGATCAGCAGAATCCACTGATAAGCATCGAGCGTCCCCAGCGCCGGATGCGGGCCGAAGTGGTCGCGCAGATCGTCGTTGGTGGTCCGGACGTAATCCATCGTCGCTTTGCGGCTCTCCTCGAAGGCTTTGGTGAGTTCTTCGCGCGTCGCCCAGCGATTGGTTGGCTTCAGAAATTCCGGCGCTTGCGCTTTGTGGCTGCGGTCCGGAACCCTCGTGAGAACAATCTCGTCTTTCCCCGCAACCTCGGCACGCTTCTCCGGCGCGGCGGGCGACGTCATGAACTTGGTCTGAACCAATCCAAGAAGCGAGGACTCGGAGACCGCTATGTGTTCCGACACCTCGGCCACCGACCAGCGGTCCGGGGCCGGCTTGAATCTCCATTGCTTCTCCGACAATCCCGCGATGGATTGCAGAAAGGCGTCGTGAGTAGACTGCAAGCTTTTGAGTGCAGCTTCACGCTCCCCGGCTGACAATGTCGTCGGCGCCGGAGTTGCGGTGGTTTGAGCGATGCTGGTTGGGGCCAGCGCAAGGACGAAGACTGAGACGAAGCTCAGCACGGCTGACAACTTCCACTGCATTTTCATTTCATTGCCCCTGTGAGATTGGAATTGCAGGTACGCAATTATGAATGGCAGTTGGGAAAAGCGCAAATCGGCGGCGAGAAGAAAATTGTGCTACTCGAACCAGCCGCTACGGTATGCAATCCACCACGAGAAGTAGATGATTGGGATGGTCGCGCCCAACGCCCACCACAAAGGCAGAATCAAATCGGCCAGCAGCCCGAGCACGGTCATTGAGCCCCAGAAGATCTTGCGCTCCATACTCTGGATTGTAAGTCTTTTGCGCCCGGCACGATCAGAGTTAGCAGCCTGAAGGAAAACTTCGGTTTCGCATCTGGGCAGCCGCCGTAGAGACGGGGCCTGCCCCGTCTTACTCCGCTGCCATCAGCCCTTAGGCTTGAGCTCTTCCATCACACTCTGAATCAACTCCTTGGCATCGGTGAGGTTTTTCAGGATGAGCTGCACATCCATGACCGGCTTGCCCGGCCAACGCTGGCTCTGGCAGTAGACGCCATGCTGCCCGACGAGGGCCATGGCGTCGGTGACCAAATCCATGGTGACGGCAAGGCGCCCGCGGGGCACGCCCATGCGGATTTCGTAGTGCTCGATTTCTTCCTGCTTTTCGTTGAAGACGGCCATAGGCAGATTGTAGCGGGGATATGAGTATAATTCTTGGCGGAACAACAGTCAGCAATTGCAGAGGTCAGATTGCAGAGGTAGAAGGCTCGGCCTTCGGCGCTGATCGATGGGGCAAAGGTTTTCAATTCTGCAATCTGACCTCTGCAATTGCTGACTGCTCTCAGGAGGGAACAAGTCATGAAGAAGTTTGCCTTAATCGCAGCGTCACTCTTCATTTTTGTTTTTGCAATTGCCATACTGGCTTCGGCGCAGATGAACATGTCGGAGGACAAAGCCAAGCGGCCCAGTCCGCCGGCCAGCGCGGAGTGCAAGTTTGCGGACGGCAAAACCATCAAGGTGGACTATTCCAGTCCGCGCGCCAAAGGGCGAAAGATTTTCGGCGAGGCGAGCGAGAAGGCGCTGGTGCCGTACGGGGAAATCTGGCGCACCGGCGCAAATGAAGCGACTACCTTTGTCAGCGATGTGAATCTGACGGTGGCCGGCAAGGCTGTGCCGGCCGGCAGCTATACCATCTTTACCGTCCCCAAGGCCGACGCGTGGTGGTTGGTTATCAGCAAGAAGACGGGCGAGTGGGGAACGGACTATCCCGGCGAGAAAGAAGACCTGGTACGCGTGCCGATGAAAGTCTCCAAAACGACTGCGCCGGTGGAGAATTTCCTGATCGCCTTCGACCACGCCGGCAGCAAATGTACGCTGCGCATGGAGTGGGAAAACACCCGCGCCAGCGTAGAGATTACAAAGTAGAGACGGGGCTTGTCCCGTCTCCCGGCGCTATACTGGAAACCGATGCGGCCGATGCTGCGCTTCCTTTGGAACTCCACCCGTGGCCACCGGATTGCCCCTTGGCGCAGTCCCTATCTTCTATGGCGGATTGAGACCTACACCGGCGTCAAGATGACGCACATCGGATTTCTGGAATTCTGGACCTTCTTGTGGACGGAGCGAGCCGACCTGTGGCGTTTCCTGAAATGGACGGCGGAGATGGATCGCTACGTCCATACCGGAGCGAAGACCTCGTAGCGACAGCTGCCCTCGGCTGTCCAGGCGAGCGCCAGCTCGCCGGGGATTGGTCCGTTAATCTTGACGACCATTCATGCTGACGATCAAGAGCGCGGCGGGGCTTCGCCCCGCCGGACAGCCGAGGGCGGCTGTCGCTCCGTCAGCCCATCACCACATTCACTTCGCTACCCTTGCCCGCGCCCAGCAGTTGGAAAGCCGAGCCGCGGTTGGCCGCGACTTCCAGAAACCCCATGCTGCCGAGGATTCCGAAGACTTCGCCGGGAGTGCCTTCTGCGTAGTTTGTGCACATGCGCGTTGCCTGGGCCTTGGTTCCAATCGCGATCTTGAAAGCGGGCGGCGTGGCGCCGAAAAGCTGGGGCGCATCCTCGGGAGTGATGTTGGTGATGAGATTGCCAAAACGATCGACTTTCAGCACCACGCCTCGCAAAGTCCGTTCATCCACCGGCTTGGGCCGTGGCGCGCCAAAGCGCACATAGTCGGTGATCTCTTCGCCAAAGCGATCGGGCTCAACTCCCTTGGCAAGATAAGCGGCGATCGGGGAGAAGATATCGCGCGCATGGAAGGTGTTACTGCGGGGCTGCAGAAAATAATGTTCGGCCGTGACGTGGCGGACGGAGATCCGCTGTTCGCGGTCGTAAACCAGAGAAAGCACGCCATTGTCGGGAGCGACAAACAGGTGGCGGTCGCCGGTCATGAGCACGGGCCGCCGCGCCGTCCCCACCCCGGGATCGACGATCACCATGTGCACCGTGCCCGAAGGGAAGTACGAGTAAGCCTGCGAAATGGTCAGAGCGCCGTCCAGAATGTCGAACGCCTGCACCGCATGGCTGATGTCGATGATCTGCGCTTCGGGGGTGATCTCCAGGATAACCCCCTTCATGGCGCCGACGAAATGATCGTTGAGTCCGAAATCGGTGGTGAGAGTGATAGTGGGAATGAGTGCCAATCCGTTACCTCGTCGGGCTTGAAAATTTTCAGGAACTCACGAAGTATCCAGTGTCAGAAGGCGGTGCGTCAAGGTACGGGAGTGACTGGCACCTTCAGTTTCCGCCTAGGGCATGTCCAAACGCAATCAGGTTTCCATCCGGCGCGAGCACCAACAACTCTCGTTGGCCATAGGGCTGGTTTACCGGCCCGAAGACATCACCCTGGGGCAGAGTGTCGAGCTTCGGCTTGAGTTCGGCGTAGAGCCGATCGACGTCGCGAACATCGATATAGTACGCAAAGCGCCGATTGCCCGGCGGAGCGCCGTCGGCTCCGCGTTGTTCCAGAATACGGAAACCCACGGTCTCGCGATGCAAATACGCATAGTTCTGCTGGCGAAGCAGCGTCTCAAATCCGAGGATGTCGTTGAAAAACGCCAGCGCCTTTTCAATATCCTCCACATGCATGAAAGGCGTGACTTGGATGAAGTTCGACATCGCGATCCTCCTTACAGGAGATTAGTCGACCTGCACATCCCCGGAACCGGTGTGCACCGAAATCATGGGACCGCCACCACGCACTTTGCCAACCACGCTCTTCCTCGACTCCTCGACCCGGCCCTGAACGGTAGTACTCACAGGATGGCCGAGGGTGACGTTCCCGGAACTGGAGGAGATGTCAACGTCGAAGGCTGCATCAGAGGGGACCTGCAGATTCACGTTTCCCGAGCCGGTGCGGACGCTCCACATGTTCTTCGGCGAGCCTTTGCCGCGAATGTCGCCGCTGCCTGATTCGGCATGAAATCCGCCATTGATGCCGTTTACCGTGATGTTGCCCGATCCGGTGCGGATGTCCATGTCGCCCGCACTCATCTCGTCGATTTCGATGTCGCCGCTGCCCGCTTTGACTTTCGCAGGACCCGAAATCTCACGCCCGCGCACGTTTCCCGAACCTGTCTGGAAACGCATGTCGCCGGTGAGGCGCGCCACTTTCAAGTCGCCCGACCCGCTTTCGAGTTCCGCGTTGCCTTTGAGGCCTTCGACAATCTGATCGCCGCTGCCGGTGTGGGCCCGAAGCGCGGTGTTTTCCGGGACGGTGATTTCGTAGTCGATCGAAATGTTGTTAATGTTCACGTAGTCGATGCGAATGCTGTTCCCGTTCTGGCGAATGGGAGGATTCGTCTGCAACTCCTGCACCTCCGCCTTGTGATCGCCGCCGAACCAGGAATTGCCCGACTGAATCTTGGCATGAATCGAAACCATGCCCGCGGAGCCGGGACGCACGGTGATGTCACCCGCGCGAGTCAGCACTTCAAGATCGACGTTGCCACTGACCTGGAACGAACGGTCAAAGGTTCCGATGACCGAAGCGAAGGCAGCCAACGAAGTAGCCAAAACGAAGACCAGCGTGCGAGTAGCTTGGTGGCGAAACATCGAAGGGTTAGTCATAGCGGTTTGACTCCAAGTCGGTTTGACAGTGTGCTTTATGTCACGAAATCGTAGCCCAGCGAGCAGCGGTTTGTTTGAGACCGAGACCTGCTACTCTTACTGCAGTACCACCTGGTCGCCTTCCTTCAGACCCGACAGCAACTCGGTCTTGGCGCCATTCGAGATGCCAATGTTGACAGCGACTTTCCGCTTGCCTTCCTTGCCTTTCGAATCCGGCACTTCAACCGAAGCCTTTTTATCCTTGTCGTAAAGGATCGAGCCTTCCGGAATCTGGAGCACGTTCTTGTGCTCTTCGAGAATGATCTCGGCGTTGGCCGTCATCATGGCTTTCAGGACGCCCTCGGGATTGTTGATCGAGACCCGCACCTCGAACGTTGTAACATTATCTTTTTCGACGCCCATGGGAGAAATCTTTGTCACCTTGCCGGTGAAGGTCTTGTCCTTGAATGACTCGACTTTAATCCGGGCGGGCTGTCCCAGATAAACCTTGCCAATATCGCTCTCGTCCACTTTGCCTTTGACGTAAACTTCGCTGGTGTCGCCGAGCGTCATCACCAGCGTCGCCGTCGAGCCCAGCACTAGAATCGAACTCACCGCATCGCCAATCTCCACGTCGCGCGATAAGACAATTCCATCCAGCGGAGATTCAATCGTTGTGTAACTCAGCTGCTCTTCCAGTTGCTTCAGATTGGCGCGGTCCTGTGACACCTGCCCTTGTGCCTGACCAATCTTGGCCTGCAAAACCTGTAACTGCGCCTTAGCCACATTTTGCTTGTTCAGCGACATCTCGTAATTCTTCTCCGCATCGTCCAGCGCGGAAGCGGAAACCACTCCATCCTTCGCCATGCCCTGGGCGCGCTCATAGGCGCGTTTCAGCAGCGGAACGTCAGGGCCTTCGGCATCAACCTTGGCGCGCTCCAGGTCGGCGCGGGTGCCGTTCAAGCTGGCGCTCGATCCCTCCAATTGCGCGCGGGCCTGATCGACGCGAGCCTGAATCTCTTCCCGGTCGAGTTCGGCGAGCACCTGGCCCTTCTTCACCTTATCGCCATATTCGACGTAGAGCTTTTTCACGATGCCGCTGGCCTTGGACTTGATCTCGACCTTGGTGATCGGCTCGATCTTGCCGGTCGCCACCACGCTCTTCGCCAGATCTCCCCGATCGACCTTGGCCAGCTTCGAGGGGTCGATCTTGGTTCCGCTAGTGGACGCAATCACCACGCCGGTAACAATCAAAGCCACGACAGCGACTGCTATCGAACTCCAGATGATGATTCGCTTGCGCCGCTTTTTCCTGCCATTGTTATTGCCGTTGCCTTCCACGACCGCCTCCTGCTTGCTTTTAAATCTGAGAACTGGCATTCACCAGTTGTTACGGGAGAAACCCCGGAATAGTTCCAAAAACTCTCCGCCTTAGCTGTAGAGACGGGGCTTGCCCCGTCTCACTCTGCGGCAGGAGGCGCGGCAAACCGCGTCTCTGTGCTAGATCAGATTCGTTCCGCCGCCCCGATACATAGTTAGACCGGCGGGAAATGAAAAGGAAAGCGATAAGTTGCGCTAGCTATTAGGGGTTAAGTCTTAATTGTACCGCGTGCCTGTTCCAACCCTTGTCGAATGATCGAGGAGTTCCCGGCCCCCGCAAGTTTATCCCTTTGGAATGTTAGAATTAAAGTTCCATGGTTGCATACGTGCTGCTGCGGGTGTTCGTCATCCTGCTCCTGGTGGCGGCCAATGCCTTCTTTGCCGCAGCCGAGTTCGCGCTCGTCAGCGTGCGCGAAACCCGCATCCAGCAATTGATCGAAGCTCAGCGCGCTGGCGCCCGCACCGTCCTCAAACTTCACCAGCAACTCGGCCGCGTCGTGAACGGCGTGCAACTGGGAATCACCGTTACCAGCCTCACCCTCGGCTGGCTGGGCGAGCCCGTCCTGGCGCGATTGTTTGAGACCTGGATCGGAAGCGTGCCCCATGCCACCATCTACGCTCATGCCACCGCCGTCGCCATCGCCTTCGTCATGATCACCAGTCTGCACGTGATTCTCGGCGAACTGGTTCCGAAGTCGCTGGCATTGCAACGCGCCGAGCGGGTGGCGCTGGCGGTAGCGGCTCCCATGGACGTTTTCCTGACCATCACGCGGCCGCTGACGGTCGGCATGAGCCGCGCCGCCGGTTTTGTCCTGCGCGCCTTTGGGACGCGCGAGATCCGCCACGGATCCGTGCACTCACCCGACGAACTCAAGTTGATCGTAACCGCGGCGCGCACCTCCGGCCAGCTTTCTTCCGCTCAAGAAGAGATGTTGCTGAACGCGCTCGAACTGGACAGCATTGCCGCCCGTCAGGTGATGGTGCCGCGCACCAGAATATTTTCCCTGCCCTCCGACCTCAACCTGGACGAGGCGCTGTCCCGTGTAGTCGACGATCAACACTCGCGCGTCCCGGTCTATGATCCGCAACGCGGTCCCGAACACATTATCGGCGTGCTTTACGCCAAGGACCTGATGCGCTGGACCCGCCTGCGCTTAGGACTCATAGCCGATCCCCCCGCTGCCTTGCGCATTTCCCAGATGAAGATCGGCCAGATCATGCACGATGTGCTGGTCGTGCCCGAAACCAAATCGTTGCTCGACCTGCTCGGTGAATTCCAGTTGCGCAAGCGGCATCTGGCGGTGGTGGTCGACGAGTTCGGCTCCACCGCGGGAGTGGTAAGCGTGGAAGACGTGCTCGAGCAATTGGTCGGCGAAGTGAAGGACGAATTCGACGTCGCATCCACGCAGCCCGCAGTTACCGACGCGAACGCGCCGCTCGTGCTCGACGGAGCGATCAACATTCGCGACCTGGAAACCGAATACGAGCTGAAACTTCCGCAGGACGAAGGCTACGAGACTCTAGCCGGTTTCCTGCTGTCACGCTTGCAGAAGATGCCCGCAGGGGGCGAGGCGTTCGATTATGAGGGGAGGCGTTTTGTAGTGGAAAAAATGGAAGGCCATCGCATCGCAACCGTCCGGATCGAACCGACGCCTACAGCCCCAACCCAACAAGCTGGAGATTTGACTACTTCAGCCGTTCCCAAGTGATCGTCCAAATTACGGGAACTTCGGTTCCGTCCTTTTGCTTTTCCGTGCCCGTACCACGGAAGAAAAAGCGGTCCTGGTTCACCAGGTGATACGGCCGCTCCTGAGTTGTTCCTGGATAGTTGGGGGACCACGCCGTTTCCGGACGATGAATGACGATGTGCTCCTTTTCGCGTATCTCGAAGGCTCCGCAGTAGGAGGCGAATCCATCGAGGGCCGAGGCAGCTTCCGGCGCGGTTGGCGTGTTCGCTTCCGACCAGCGAGGGCGCCCGGGTTTCATCAACTGGGCGCACATGTGGCCGGAAGGAGTGTACATGACGAAACCCACTGCGTCCCGCCCCAGGTCGGGATAGGGCGTCGTGTGGCCGTCGGAATACTTGTATTCTGTTGAAACCAGCTTCCAGGCCCCTAAGAAGTACTCCCGTATCGAACCCTTAGGCTGATACTCGGCGGGAGCGGCGCCGGTAGTGGCGTCCGGAGCCTGGCTGTAACTGAGAGCGGAAAAAACAAAGAACGCGAGGACAATTGCAACTATCGCGGTGTGCATGTGCATTCCCCGAAGGTACTTCATTGATGGATGATACGACGAGGGATGATACGATCCGAATTGCCGCGACTGCAACCTTAGCCAACGGGCGGTAGTGGTGCAGTTTGGATCTGGCCGCTCGAATTGAGAGAATAGCTTTCGTTATGCTCCATCAAATCTTCAGGCGGCTCCTCTACACCCTGCCCGTCATCTGGCTAGTAGTCTCCACCGTCTTCCTGCTGATCCACTTTGTCCCCGGAGATCCCATACAGCTGATGCTGGGAGAAGGCGCCACCGCAGGAGACATTCAAGCCGCAAGACACGCCTATGGCCTCGATCTCCCGCTAGGCCAGCAATATCTGAATTACTGGCGAGGCGTCCTCCACGGAGATCTAGGCAAGTCAGTGCGCTTCAACCAGGGAGTTACAAGTCTGATCGCAAAGCGCTATCCCTATACCCTGCAGCTAACTCTGGCGTCATTATTAGTAGCGATTGCGCTGGCCATTCCGGCAGGAGTGCGCTCGGCCCAAAGACGCAATCAATGGGATGACCGCGCCCTAAGTGTAGTAAGTCTCTTCGGCCTGTCGTTCCCGAACTTCGCGCTAGGTCCTGTGCTGATCCTGTTCTTCGCCGTCAAGTTAGGATGGCTCCCCGTAAGCGGTTCCGGTACCCTCGCTCATCTAGTGTTACCAGCAATTACCATGGGCGGAGCCTTAGCCGCGATCCTGACCCGCATGGTGAGAACATCAATGTTAGAGGAGTTAGGACAAGACTACATCCGCACCGCGCGCGCCAAAGGCCTGCCCGAGCGGACCGTAGTCTATCGTCACGCCCTGCGCAACGCCATGATCCCAATCCTAACCGTCCTGGGATTACAATTCGGCGCTCTCTTAGCCGGAGCCATAGTAACCGAAACCATCTTCTCCTGGCCCGGCATAGGACGCCTAACCATCCAAGCCATAGCCAATCGCGATTACTATCTGGTGCAGGGATGCATTCTGGCGATTGGCTTGACGTATGTAGCCGTGAACTTTCTGACTGACTTGCTGTACTCGGCGGTGAACCCGAGGATCAGGCAGTAAGAAGACGCCGACCGACTAACGAACGACGGGTGCCCCATCCTTGCGCGTTCTGTGCGCAAGGGTGGGTGTTGGGATCACCCATGCATACTGGGTACGAGGGACACCTCTGGAGTCAGAGAAACCCCACGCAGGAAACGACTGTGGAATCCTACCCTTCACAAAACGAAGGGTTGGGCATCTGGCTGTGGGTAAACTAGCGCTTGCTGCGCTTGGTGTTTGATCCTTTGCCAGATTGATAGCCGCGCGGCACGTCGTGCCTTTCAGGCCGAACTTCTCCACCTGTATGCACCGGAGGAACTTTGCGGCCACACTTTTCACAGGTGCCCATCACGACAGAGACATATTCACTTTCCTGTTTCCGTATCCGCCGGATTTCGTCGTCGCTAAATTTGCCGTTGCACGTCATGCGCAGGATTATAGTTCACCACCAGCCTACACGTGCTGCGGTCCAGCTACTTGCTCTGGCATAGATATGATTCTCGCAAAGCTCTGGCGATGAGCACCTCCGTGCGCCGGTGAGCGTCTTCGGGATTGTTTCGAACGAACTTCAACACGATTCTGACGAGCTGACCATCCTCAACGCCCTCTGGAAGGCAAAACAGTTTGGGCATTTTCTGTTTCATTTTATACGCTGCGAAGCCAGTGTGAACGTTAACACCATCTACGAAACCTGCGACGTAGCTTATGCAGGCTATTGAATTTGCCGGGTGCCCCACTCCTTCGCGTTCTTTGCGAATGAGTGAGCCGCTGTGAAATGCACCAAACTGGTGTATAATGATGCCATGCCCGCAACCAAACATGTCCGACGGAGCGTGTCCCTCCCCGCTCCCATTGCTAAACAAGTAGATCGCATGGCCAAGAGCCAGCGCTTGAGCGATAACCGTGTCCTGGTGGAGCTCATCGAGCTGGGCATTGAAGCGCGGAAGCAGAAAGAGAAGGCATTCTTCGAGCTGGCCGAACGCTTTCGCAGCGCGAGCGATCCCGAAGAAGCGAAGCAGTTAGGCGACCAGTTGGGCCGTCTGGTTTTCGGGGAGTAATGCCGCAGATCGAAAGCTGGCCGCGATTTCCCGCCGCCATCCGCGATCATCTCATCGAGCGCATGCGCGACCGCAACATCAGCCTCGACGATCTCAACCAACTCCGGGTTTGGCTGGAGACCAAGCCGATTGTCCCAACAGGGAAGTGGTATAAAGACTTCGGCTCCTTCAAACTGTGCGGCGACGGTAAGTATCCCAAGACATTTCTTCTCGTCGGCCAAATAGCTATGGGCGAAAAACTATAGAATTTCCGTCATGTCCACGCTAGCCATCTCGCTCCCGCGCGTAGCCCGCCACAATCCGTTGGCGGCCGTCGGAGTCGTGCTCGTCTCCATCTTCGCATTCTCCGCGATCTTCGCGCCCTGGATCGCTCCGCAAGATCCCGCGCACATCGATCTCCCAACCCGCCTGCAATCGCCCTCGGCCGAGCACTGGTACGGAACCGATGAACTCGGACGCGACATCCTCTCGCGCCTGATCTGGGGCGCGCGCATATCGCTTTTCGTCGGCAGCAGCGTAGTGGCGTGTTCGCTCTTACTCGGCCTCATCATCGGCAGCCTTGCCGGATACTACGGTGGAGGCATCGACCGCTTCATCAACGTCGTGTTGATGAATGCGTTTCTTTCGTTTCCGGGAATTCTCATCGCGATTGCCTTCGTGGCCTTCCGCGGCCCCGGCATTTTCAATCTCGTTCTCGCCCTGTCGCTCGGAGGATGGGTCGGCTACGCTCGCCTGGTGCGAGCGCAGGTGCTGTCCGTGCGCGAACGCGAATTTGTCGAAGCGGCGCGAGCGCTCGGCGCCGGAGATCTCCACATCATTACCAGACACATTCTGCCCAACATTATTCAGCCCGTGATTGTGCAGGCGGCCATCGGAATGGCGGGCGCGGTTCTAGCGGAAGCGACGATGAGTTTCTTGGGATTAGGTGTCCCGCCGCCCACCGCGAGTTGGGGATCGATGCTGAACGACGCCCGCTCGCACCTCTTCGATGCTCCGCATCTCGTGCTCTTCCCCGCGGTGACAGTGATGTTCGCAGTACTAGCCTTCAACTTTATCGGCGACGCGCTGCGCGACCTGCTTGATCCAAGATCAAGGATTGAAGCGGGATTGTAGCCGTGAACAAATCCATTAAGAATGTCATCCTGAGCGAAGCGAAGGACCTATGTACTTGAACTCGCCAAGCATGAGGTCCTTCGCTGCGCCACGCCAGCAGGCCAGAACCGGGCCTGCTGGAGACCCCGGTTCGCTCACTTTTCCGCATCCGCCTCGTCTAACCCAGGGACACGAGATCAGGGAACTTCTTCCAGGGTTGATCCGTATCAATAGCATCAAGGCAGGTTCGTATGAACAGACATATGGAACTCCAATTTCAAGTCGAATGCTTGCAGGATGTGGCGGTCGTGAACTGCTCGGGACGCATGGTGCGCGGGGCCGCGCTCGATGAATTGCGGCGCCGGATCGAGCAACTCGGACGTGTCCGGGTGCTGGTGCTGGATGTTTCCGAAGTCGAGCAACTGGATGCCGGTGGCTTGGGAACCCTGCTGCTGGTGCGCCGTTGGACAACGCGGAACGGAGCCAAAATGAAACTGGTGAACCCGCCGGTTTTCTTCCGCGAATTGCTCGAAGCCACCCACCTCGCGCCGCTGTTTGAGATTTCTTCCCTGAAAGAAGCAATATGCATCTTGCGCGCCAAGGAATGCCCACCGCGCTACGCGATTGCCTAGGTGACCGACCTCAAGGGCGCGATGCGATATAATTCGCGCCCATGCAGCCCAACGTCAGGTGTCAGGTCTCAGGTGTCAGGTCTCAGGACGGGCAGCTGAACTTCGTGGATCGGCCGCCTGCCGGATCTCTTGGACCTTCATTCCCACGCCCGCAAAACTTCCGCCATCTCCTTTTGTCGACGCTCGCGATTCTCGATCCCTCCGGATGACCCAACTCGCCCGCAAACTGCGCATCATCGACTACTTCTCTCTCGGCTGGGGAACGATGGTCGGCGTGGGCTGGCTCGTCGTCATGGACGATTGGTTGCTGCGCGGCGGCCCGCTCGGCGGCATTCTCGGTTTCACGATTGGCGGCGTTCTCCTGCTGCCCATCGGCTACGTGTACGGCAAGTGGGTAATGGCTATGCCCGACGCGGGGGGCGAGGTCGCTTACACGGCGAGCGTCTTCCCGCAACCGGTCAGCTTCTACACCGGATGGATGATGATGCTTGCCTACTTCATCGTCTGTCCGTGGGAGGCCGTCGCTGTCGGCCGCATCGCCGGTTACATCTTTCCCGCGCTCAATTCCATCGAGTTATACCGCGTGGCGGGAAAAGCGGTTTACCTGCCGCATCTCGCCATCGGGCTCGCGCTTACGGCACTGGTCACGGTGGTGAACTATCGCGGCATACGGCTGAGCGCGACGTTTCAAAACTGGACCACGTTCGGCACGCTGGCGCTTTTTGTGGTCTTCGTCACCATTGGCGTGGCGCGCGGATCGCCCGCCAATTTCCCGCCTCTGTTTACGCATACTCCGTTTGTCTCCATTTTGCTGGTGCTGCAGATCGTCCCTTACTACATGACGGGATATGAATCGGTGACGAAAGCCGCCGAGGAAGCCAATCCGCAATTTCGCGCCCAGGGATTCTCTCGCGCCATCTATGCGGCGATCGTCGTTGGCGCGGTGTTCTACATCATTGTGATTGCGGCAGTAGGTTTTGTCGCTCCGTGGCGCGCGCTGACCGGCGAGCCATTCATGACGGCCGTCGCTTTCGAGCATGCTGTCGGTTCGCGCTGGATCGTGAGCGTGATCCTAAGCGCCGCGTTGCTTTCGCTGTTCAAAGTATTCAACGGAAACTTCATCGCGGCCAGCCGCTTGCTGTTTGCCATGGGACGCCGCGGCCTAGTTGATGCCAGACTGGCCAGCGTGCATCCGCAGAATCAAACGCCCGCCGCGGCGATCGTCTCGGTTGGCGTCGCCACCGGGTTGTGCATGTTTCTCGGCAGCGCGATTCTGGTTCCGATCTCCGAGGTTGGATCGGTCGCTTCCGCGACCGGATGGTTCGCGGTCTGCGTTGCCTATCCTTTGATGAAGGCTCAAGGGATGAAGCCGCGAATCGCCGACAGCGCAATCGCTCTGTTGGGTGCATTGGTTGGCTTGGCAATGGTATTGATGAAGCTTATGCCATTTGTGCCAGGAAGTTTTTCCGGCTGGGAGTGGCTCGCGCTCGTACTCTGGATTATGCTTGGCACCATGGCGATGCGTCGGGACGAAACCAAAAGCTAAGAGCTAAAAGCTGACAGCTGACATCAGTCCTATGGTTTGGCACGCTTCGCGTCTGCCTCCGTACGCTTGGCCACGGCTCGACTGCCGGGCGCGACCTGTGGTTTGGAGAGTGTCCCGGTGAGCGTCCACGATTGCTCGTCACCACGCGTCAAAACAAAGTTCAAACCAGCGCCTGCGGAAGCGGTCCCGCTTACCTGATAGAAACCGTCGCGCGATTCCAGCCTGCCGCCAGAGATTTCCCAGACGCCTTTCTTCAGGCGGAGCTCTCCGGTAAACCGGTGGACAGGAAGAGGCACGGGCGAGTTCGGAATCTCGACATACGGCAAGCTGCCGTTCCGCATCACGAACTGTAACTTGCCATCGGAGCGCGCCGCTAGCCCACGAAGACTGTCTCCGGATCCATCCAGATCGAAGTTCCCGTCGGCTGTTCCGGTGATCCAGTCCTCGTTCATCGTATCGCTCACCAAAGTGCCTACCTGCGCCAGCGAAATGTCGTTCAGTGTGCCAGCGCCGTGGAACCGCACGATCCGCGTGGACGCGTCGTCGCCCGTTGCATCATGAATCGACACGTCATGGTTCGAAAGATCAATGGTCCAGTTTCCCTGATGGGTGCCCTGCAGCAGTTGCGCGCGTAGCGCGGTTAGTGTGATCTTGCCTCGATCCAGTTCCACGCGGGTTGCAACCTGGGTGGCGAATACCTTCTTCAGTCCGAACCGGCCCACGTGCAGGTTGCCGTGCGCCTGAATCGCGAGGAGCGGCGAGCGGCCCGAGGGTGCATCAGAGTTCAAGCTGCGGTACCACGGACGTTTGGCGGGATGCGGCGTAAACCATTCGGCGAAATCTGCCGTCGAAAGCTGGTCGGCCGTGAGGTCGAACTGAAACTCACAGTTCAGAGCGACTTTCAGACCGGCGCCGGGAAAGGAACCTGGCGCAGCGTTCGAAGCGGCGCAATGACGTGGCGCCGTGACCCCGCCGCTCCAATGCGTGCTTCCGGTTCGCGCGGAAATCCTCCGCATCAACACTGCGTCCGGAGCGAGAGTCAGGGCGGCTGAGCTAATCTCAATCGGAACATTCAGACCGCGCATCGAGGCGCGCACGTTGCGCAGTTGAGCGGTCCCAAGGGCGGCGGGAGGGGCAAAGCCCTGCCAGGCCCCGGAGACGCTAACCTCTAACTTTGCCGAGCCTTCCGCCGCTGGGCGCGCCATCGGCAAGGCCAGCACGTTCTCCAGGCGGAACAGGTTTTTCAGATCCATATCGCCCAGCAGAAAGAAACGATATCCGGCCGCGGATACCCAGCCGCTGGCGTTCACCGGCGCGGAGGCGTTCATGGTCAGCGCCACTGGCCCGATCCTCAGGTGTGGTTCAGCAGGCTCCTGGTCTTTTTCATTTCTTGCTTGCTCGCTTGTCCTCGCGTGGACAGATTTGCCCGCGTGCGCATCCTCGCTTACCAGGGTCAGCGGAATCGTTCCGAACGCGATTTCGTCCTTTCCCGCATTCGACGAAAGGTGGACATTGGTCGCCGCGCCGCTGCCGTTCCATTTCGTCAACAAACCGTCCTCGAGATGTTTAGGAGCATTGCGCGTGGCGTGGAACTCCGCACTCAGCAGCCCGCTTGCTGTGAGATCGATGGGCACTTGCTTCTTCGCCTGGCGCAACAATCGCACCACGGAGGTCAGCGGTACTTTCTCAGCCGAAAGCGTCAGATCATAGGCGGGCGCTTGCGTGGCTAGCACCAAACCTCCCTGCAGGCGGAGCATCCCACCGTTGACCGGCGATTCGCAGAGCAGATCGTCTAGCGAGTGCGTGGACACGGCGTATTTTCCCGAGCAAGCTGTAGTCAGGCGCACGTTCTCGCTGTCAGCAATGTCATAGCGATGGAAATCGTCGATGCCGGCCTGGCTCTCGATCCGCAGCGCTTCTGGAGTGCCGGATATTTGGGCCGTCAAGTTTACTCCGCCGCGCCATCCCCGGTCTCTTCCGCTCAGCAGTTTGGTGATCTGTCCGAGTTGCCCGTTCTGCCATTGCACGGCGATCTGCAACGGAGTCAGCCTTAGGCTAGGAGCGCGATGCCAGGTGGCGTTGATCTGGACGAGCCCGGTGTCGGTGAGATTAAAGTCCGTTCGCACGGGCTCTGCCCTTAAACGCGCGGACCATGAATTCTCGGAGTCTTGCCAGAGCGCCACGTCGGCATCCATCAGCGCGTAGGATTTCTTCGTCTGTCCAATCTTCAAATTGACGCGAGCATGGGTGGCTTCAAGATAAGGGAATGCCGGGCGCCGCTCGGAAGCGGGCTTTCCGGTGGGAGCCGCGGGAATTTGCGCGTTGCGCTCGACGAGGCTCGCCAGGTTCCAGCGGCCCTGGTCGTTGCGCACCAGGTTGATGCTGGGCTCGTTTGCGCTTAGGGTGGCGATCTCGAGTCGCCCGCGCAACAGGGAACGAAAGCGGATGGCGGCCGAAACTTCCTGCGCGCGGATCATCGGCTCCGCGCTAAACGCGGGATCGTCGTAAATAACTAGTCCCTCAAGATCAAAGCCCGGCCGCGGCAGAAGGCGCAGGCGGACGTTGTCGAGCGCCACTCTGCGCCCCAGAGCATTTCCGATTGAACTGGCAATCCGGTTTCGCAAGGGGTGCACACCGGGCCGGAACAGAAACAGGATCAGCAGAAGAGTCGCAACGGCAATTGCACCGCGCCCCGTCAGCAGAAATCTAGGCCTAAGAAATTTGAATCGGGGAAATTTCACCGCACGATCCTGAGGGTTCGCGACCAGCGCGTCTCATCGAAGAAATGAAGGATGACGTGTGCCATGAAACCCATCCGGTCGCCCGCGCCGCGCATCTGGTACTGATCCTCGGGCGTAATAAATGACCAGTAGATGAACATGGGCCGCCCAATAAAGTTTTTGCGCGGAACGAAACCATAGAAACGGCTATCGTAGCTCACGTCGCGGTTGTCGCCCATGGCAAAGTAGCTGTCGGCGGGCACCACAATGTCATCTGCCTCGATGTGCGAAGGCATTGCCTGCGCCCATGCTTGATTTCGCACTCCGTACATTTCCGCTGGCGGCACGGCGGGAAAATTATCGGTGTAGGGGTTGTGCTCCCGTTTGTGGCGGACAAAGGGCTCATCGAGTCGCTCGCCATTGCGGTAAACGACGTCGTCGCGCAAGTGGATGCGATCGCCGGGAACGCCGATGATCCGCTTCACCAGGAACAGGCCCGGTTGCTCGGGCGACAGGAACACAGCAATATCGTCGCGGTGGATGTCGCGATACGGCAGCAGGGGCCCCAGCCAATGCGTGGGCGGCGCAAATTGCTCGCGATTTACAAAAATGTGATCGCCAATGAGCAGCGTGTCCTCCATGGAACTGGAAGGGATCTCAAAATTCTGCAAAACAAACGTCATGATGAACAGGAGAATGACCAACAGTTCCGCCAGCGAGGCGAAGAATTCCACCTTCGTCTCGCGCGGCTTCTTGTCAACGACCACTTCTTCTCTGGGCACGTTTTTCGGCAGGTTCGGCATCGGGTTCAGAAAATTCTTTCTCAGCGCAGCAGCCTGAAGGTGCGCGACCAGCGCGTTTCATCAAAGAAGTGAATGATGATGTGCGCCAGGAATCCCAGCCGGTCGCCCGCGCTGCGCATCTGGTACTGGTCGGGTGGAGTTACAAACGACCAGTAGATGAACATGGGACGCCCGATCACGTTCTTCCGGGGAATGAATCCCCAGTATCGGCTGTCGTAACTTACATCGCGGTTGTCGCCCATGGCAAAGTAGCTGTCCGGGGGCACGACGATGTCGCCGCCCTGGATGTAAGAAGGCAGTTCTTGAGTCCATTTTTCGTTTCGCACGTTGTACATTTCAGACGGCGGCACTGAAGGGAAGTTGTCCCGGTAGGGATCGTAATTGCCCACTGAGTGCAGGACGTACGGTTCAACCAGCTTTTCACCATTGCGATAGACAACGCCATCGCGCAAGTGGATGCGGTCGCCGGGGACGCCCATGATGCGTTTCACCACGAACAGGCCTTGCTCTTCCGGCGACAGGAATACAACAATGTCGTTGCGGCGGATGTCGCGATACGGCATCAACGGACCCATCCAATGCGTCGGCGCGGCAAACTGCTCCCGATTCACGAACACGTGGTCGCCGATGAGCAGCGTGTCCTCCATGGAACTGGAGGGAATCTCGAACGCCTGCAGAATAAACGTGATAATGAACAGGCCGGTGACCAGCACTCCGGCGAGCGAGGCCAGGAATTCCACGGTCGTCTCGCGCGGCTTTTCGCTATCGTTTTCGTGACTGTTCTCGTCAATCTTGCTTTTAACTACGACTTCTTCTTTTTCTTTCTTGGGCACGTTTGCCATCCGGTCTATAGAATTTCTTCTCCGCCCGTCTGTGCGAACCGCATCCTCATTGGCGCGTCTTCATCAGCGAGCTCTCACCAGCGAACCAGCATCAGCGAACCAGCATCACCGCACCAGCCTGAAGGTACGTTCCCAGCGCGTGATCTGGAACAAATGCGTCACCGCGTAGGCAAGATGAAAAAGTCTATCACCGACGGTTGGCGATCCGGGAAGATCATTGTTCAAATTGCCCGCTGACCAGTAAATCAAAAGCGGACGTCCGATGATATTTTCGCGTGGTACGAATCCCCAGTACCGGCTGTCCTGGCTGTCGTCGCGATTGTCGCCCAGTACAAAATAATGGCCTTCGGGAATAATCAACTGGTGGTCTTCCACCAGTTTCGGCATTTCTTTCCACCATCTCGCGTCCACTCCGTAGTCGGGAGAATCAGTGCGCGGGAAGTCGTCGCGATAAGAATTGCGGAGCGTGCTGATGTACTGCACATAGGGCTCCTGCAAAGGAGAACCATTGACGTAGACGCGCTTGTTGACCAGACGCAGGCGATCTCCGGGCAAAGCCACCACACGCTTCACAAAGTCCTGCGCCGGATTCACTGGATAATGGAAAACGATCACGTCACCGCGCCGGACGCTGCGATAAGGCAAGAGACGGTTCCACCCCACGCTGCCGCCGTAGCAAAACTTATCCACCAGCAGGTAATCGCCGATCAGCAGCGTTTGCTCCATGGATTCCGAAGGGATGGTGAATGCCTGCAGGAGAAATGTAACCACAAAAACGGCAATCACAATCGTTCCCGCGACCGACTGAGTGGTCGCGGGCCAATCACCAGCGGAAATCTTCTCACTCCAGGACATAACTCTTCTGTAGAGACGGGGCTTGCCCCGTCTTCTGCGTGCCGTGCCCCAAATGTTGCGTTCGGTCTGAGACGCGGCAAGCCGCGTCTCTACGGGAGATCAGACGCCCCTCTCACTATGATGCATCTCCATCTTTCCCAGTATTCGGATGCCGTCCCCCCGGCAACGCTGCCAGTTGTTCCAGAACTTGCCGTGCCGCATCCTGTTCGGCCCGCTTCTTGGTCGCGCCTTGAGCGCGCCCCACGAATTGCTTCATTGCAGGTTGCCCGGTCGCAGCCTCCGGCAATCTCACTTCGACCGTAAAGGTCTTCCTATGTTCCGGACCCTCCTCCTTTACCAGGGCGTAAACCGGTTGTGGTCCTCCTCGGGCCTGCAGGGCTTCCTGCAACGCGGACTTGAAATCCATCACCGGGATGGCGCTTGTCTCCAGTTTCATGTGGGCCAGCTCCGGCTCGACGATTACGTGCACGATGAAATCGCGGGCCACCGGCCACCCCCCGTCGAGATAGAGCGCCGCCAGAATCGCTTCCAGTGCGTCCACCAGTAAGCTTGCCTTGTTGCGGCCGCCACTTTTTTCTTCGCCGCGTCCCAGACGCATGTAATGGCCGACCTGCAACTGCTCAGCCACCCGCAGCAGATGCCGTTGTCCTACCAGATGCGCGCGCAGCTTGGACAAATGTCCTTCCTGGAATTTGGGGAAGCGATGGAACAACGCCTCGCTTGTGACCAGCCCCAGCACGGCGTCTCCCAGAAACTCGAGCATCTCATTGTCGCCGCTGCCCGAACCAGTGGACGCACCGCTGCCCGCGGCGAGCGCCTCCACCTCGCGCGCTTGCGAGCTGTGGGTAAGCGCCTGCTCGAGCAGTTCCGGACGCTGGAAGTGGTGGCCCAGGCTTTCTTCCAGCTCCATGATTTCGCGTGATTGCATTTTTGTAGAGACGCGGCTTGCCGCGTCAGATTTGGCCAGCCGAAGACGAGGCGAGCCCCGTCTCAACAGTATTGGCAGTCAGTTCTTCGGGGGAGTCTGCGCCGGCGCTGGTGCCGGTGCTGGCGCTGCACCTCCGGTGAGCAGTTGCAAGCGGTCGCGTTCCCGCCGTGCCGCCGTTCCAACCACGCTGGTCTCCTGCTTCTGCGTCAGATCCACGGCGCGGTTGGCCAGCTTTAACGCATCGGGATACTTCTGCAGTTTATCGAGCGTCAGCGCCAGACGGAGAACATCTACTGCAGATGGCTCGCTGGGGAACGCGTCGATGGACTTCTGCAGATTCTCCTGCGCCGCCGGATAATCTTCTTTCTTGAAGTCAATGGTGCCGATAATCGAGTACGCCTGCGAACGCACTCCCGCCTTGTAGGCGTCGATTCTCTCCTGGGGTGTGCCCGCAGGGACGCTCAAGTCGGTCTCTAATGTCTGCATGGCTTTCTGCGCCATCGAGATCGCTTCCGCATAACGCTGATCCTTGTCCATATCGGTGTCACGCGTTCTCTCGGCAATCACCTCGGCGACCGTTACCAAAGCCTCGGGATCGTCGCCATCGAGGCTGAGTACTTTGCGGCCCGTGACCTCGGTCTTCTCGGAGTTGTTGGCGTTCAGGTAGAGTCGCATCGCGTTCTTGTAGAGCAACACCCGAACTTCGCTGTCCGGAAATTTGGTGGCAAAGTCGTCGGCAGCCTTCTCCGACGCCGCCGCGTCGGCGATTCCTGCCGCCGCTTTCCAGGCATCGAACTCCGGCTGCGACTTGGTCTGCGGTGGACGTTTTCCCGCTGGCGGCGCCGCCGCACCCGGCGCCGCCTGACCCGCTGGCGCCGGATTTTGCGCCGCCGGTTGTCCGCTGGTCTGGGCTCCGGCCGAAACCGCGAAACTCAGTATCCCTGCAATCGCCAACGCTAGAATGACTGCTGATCGCTTCATACTCTCTCCCCTGATGCAAAAGTGGACGTCGGACTTCCCCACGCAGACACCGCCCCTCTGGGCTATTTCTGCGCGAGCCATGAGGAACTAGTTTTCAAACACGCAATCATATCGCACGCGAGAGCAAATCCCGAGTAACGCGCCCACAATCCTGCCGAGTGTGCGCGGTCGTCCCCTCGGGACTTGAGTCACTTTTCTGCGCTTCTTTCTGCTCGTCTTTCTGCTCCTCCCAGCGCTAAAGCGCTGGGCTAAGTCGGTTCGCCCGTCCGTGGCTGGATTCTACTCCGGCTGCTTTGCCACTGGAGGCTCATACGGCTGTTCCAAACCCCGTCGCGCCGCCAGCGTCGCTTCCGGAAGCGTTCCGCCGGCTGCGTCCAGCGCCGCCCGATACTGGTCCAGGGCGGCATCCCGATTCTCCTTCAAATCGAATATGCGGCCCAGATAAATATGCGACCAGGCGATCACTTTGGGTTCATGGGCCGTTTGCAGGGCTCGTTCAAAGTAGAAGCGCGCCCCTTCCATGTCCCGATTCGCGGTGGCGACTTCCGCCAAAATGAAGAGCGCGCGTCCGGAATCTTCTTCCTGCTGATCGAGCGCCTTTTGCGCCAGCTTCTGCGCGCTTTCCTTATCGCCCGCCGCCAGCCGCCGTTCCGCGTTCAGCAGCAGGTGCTGGTTCCGGTCCCCAGCCTGCAGCAGTTCGGGCGCCGCCTCGCTGGCAAACTTGATGTGGTAGGCCCGCTTCGTTTCTTTGCCAACCTCAATCTGCCCCAGCAGGTCCGGATAAGCATTGCGTATACCGGCGGGACCTTGATCGAATTTGCCCATCTCATCATAAAAATAGCGCGTCAGGATGTATCCTTCCTTGTCATCCTGATCGATGTCGCGCGCTCGCTCGGTCTCCGGAATCTTGCTCAGTCGCTCTTCAATCGCCCGCACCAGGCATTCCGTCACGAGTAGCGAAATGTGGCTCTTGAACGCGTCATCCATAGGAGCGTTCTCGACCGGCCCCAGTAATGGCTCCAGCCGCTTGAACGAGTCGCCGTTCTTCAGCGCCAACGGATCCAGTAAATAATGCAGATAAGTATGTCGAATCTGCTGCATCTTGATCGCCGTGCCTGCAGTCGGTGAAATCACAACGTAATAATCCGATGCATAGTTGCGCGCATTGGTCTGTCCCGGCGCGCCCATCGCATCCAGATAGACGGTGAACTGCCGTCCCAGATAGCCTGCGGATGGCAGCTTAAGATAGATCTCGGTGTCGAACGTCATCTTCGCCAGCGGAGCGTGATAGATTTCGGTCAACTCCGCGTAGCGGTCGCGGTGCCGCTCCCAAATGGCGTGCAATCCGATCTTCTGGTAGAAGGCCTGCATCAGCGGCAATATGTCGGCCGCCACCGCGGCATCGGGCGGCAACTCCAGCGGCTTCACTTTCACTGCGAACGTCGGCGGCTCCTCCAGATACAGCGCCAGCGATACATACATCGAAAGGTCGCGTGCCGGGTCCGACGTCTGGTGCTGCCGGTAGAACAAGCACATCGGACCGATCACGTCCTGAGCCCCGGCCGTATTCTCGACCGCCTTGGCGACATCCGACCGGATCTCTGTGCGTAATGGGTCAGAGGAACTCAACTCCTGGTCATAGCCGCATGTGTTGATAGCGGTCAGCACAGTGAACAGCGTTTCGCTGGTCTCCAGAGACACGGGGGGCCGATTCTGGGCTAACGCAGACGGGGCGCCCAGCACGACCGTCAGTATCAGAGCGAGGACCAGAGCGAAGCTATGTCGAACCCGTTGTCCCGGGAAACTACTCCTGCTATCTAACATGTGCTATCTAACATAGACGGATGAGATAGAAGTAGTGTACGAACTGGTCAATTCGCGGTCAAACCAGGAAGTGCTCGCGTAGGGACAGCCGCCCTCGGCTGTCCACCTAGGAACTCTGGCGAGTGCGCTCGCTCGAACAGCCGAGGGCGGCTGTCCCTACGTAAGGCGCGGTTCGGCAGCGTCTTCTAGCCCTTCACGCTGACCTTGGAGAACGAGAGCACGGCGGTTCCCGAAGTTGGGCGGCCCATCGAAAGCGCCGGGTGGAAGGTCGTGAAAATCAGCAGGTTCTTCAATTCTGGCAACACCGCCTTGGCGTCGTCCGGCTGCGAGAGGATGCGGTAATCCTCCACCCGGCCGTTGGCATCCACGTAGGCTTCGATCACCACTGCATCGTCCCCCATATTGCCGAGCGACGTGCCGAACGCGGACTGTTCCAGTTGAGGACCGGTGTACAACATGAGCGGAACGTCACCGCTGCTCGCGCGCAGTTCCGCGGGCAGGGCAAAGAAGCCGAGCAACAATCCGAAAATCAGCACGGCGCTGACGAGCCCCGCAGTCGCCGGAACCATGAAAGCGTCAAGCGCATTTCCCAGCCTCACCAACATACCTTCAAACCGCGGACGCCGCGCCTGCGCGGCCTCGCGCGAAATCGCCACCCGCAGCTTCAACGCCAGGTCGGCAGGCGCCTTCTGCCGGCCAAGACTTGCCAGCAGTTGCTGCGTGCGCTCGGTCGCGGCATATTCCCGCGCGCAACCGGCGCACTGTTCTACATGGCGCGTGAGCGCGCGCATCTCCGACCCGCTCACCCGGCCGTCGAGATAGGGCGAGAACAACTTCTTGATCTCAGTGCACGTCATGGTGTCACCTCAACCTCTCTGCCACCGCGCGAATTCTCCCTCGAACTCTCGGTCGCGCCCTGCTTGCGCTCGTTGCCCGGCCAATCGGGAACTTGCAGTCCTAATTCCGAACCCACTTCGCGGACATATCCCGTCAATTTCCTGCGCAGCGCATCGCGTCCGCGCGTAATGCGTGACTTCACCGTTCCCAGTGAAATCGTCAAAACTTCCGCGATCTCTTCGTAGGACATTTCTTCCAGATCGCGCAGGATCAAAGCCGTCCGATAGGGCTCCGGAACTTGTCGCAGAGCCTGCTCGACGGCCGCGCGCACTTCTGTATGCGCGAACTTCTCAAACGGTGACTCGCCCCGATCAACCAGCCGATCGTCTCCGGAAAATTCGCATTCGGGCTCAATCTGCATTTCCTGCGCTTTGTGCCGGAACCACCAGCGCCGGCGATTCGCCGCCTCGTGCAGCGCGATGCGGTAAATCCAGGTCTTCAGGCTGGACTCGCCGTGGAAATGTTTCATGCCGCGGAAGACTTTAAGAAACACATCCTGCGTAGTGTCGGCCGCGTCAGACGGGTCATTCACGATGCGGTAGATGAGGCCGTAGATGGGCTGGTGGAACTGGCCAATCAGCCAGGCGTAGGCCTCTTCCGAACCCGCCTTCAGTTCAGCGATGACGGCGGATTCTTCAGTTCGGGCTCCGATAGCGCTGGCAAGATCGCCCAATGTCGTAGCTCCCGCCATGGCGGCGTTGCCCTCAATTATAGAATCACTTTTGGCCTTAGCGGCGGGAATCTTAAATGCCTGCTGAAAGTAGCGTGAAAGACCTTTCCCGCTTAAATACTTAGACTCCGAAGCGGCCACGGGAGTTCCATGGCTAAGTCCTGTGCTTGCAATAAAACTTGGGTAGACCGGGACAGGTCTCCATTTGTGCCTCTCCGCTGCCTCCGCGCCCGAGTTGAACTGGCAGCTTCCGAGAGACTGTTCGCTCCATGCCGTCAACGAGACCACTTCCGCCGCGCTGCTGTTGCGTTTTTCGACAGTTGTCACACATATGCGTGACTGCAATCACTGACCCAAAACATCGACCAAGCGATAACCAATATCGTTAGGTCCCAGATAGCTGTTGGCCAGAAGTGGCAGTCAGAACTACGGGGAGATACAGGCGGAGAGGAGAGAAACCGGGGGATCGGCCATTTCATGCACTAATTTTTATAATTACCAACTGGTAGCACTCTACCCTCGGCTTCGTTTTCACTCCTCCCCGTTCCCGTGCGACTCCACTGTTGAAAACAATTCGGATTCAATAGCGTAGATCCGGCCCACCGGTGCTGGGTAATGCCGTGCTCGAGGAAGACGCAAAATGTCCAAACATCCAACGATTGCAGAACACCTGAAGGCTGCCGGAGTCTCTCGGAGAAGCTTCGTCCAGTTATGCAGCATGCTCATGGCCACGGCGCCGATGGGATTGGCGCTCACCAGCAAGAAGTCGGTCTTCGAGGTGGCAGCTGCCATCGGCAAGATCAAACGGCCGTCGGTGATCTGGCTTCATTTCCAGGACTGCACCGGATGCACTGAGACTTTGTTGCGTACCTCGGCTCCCGATGTCGCTCACCTCATCCTCGACGTCATCTCCCTCGATTACCACGAGACCTTGATGGCTGCCTCGGGCGCGCAGGCGGAAGCGGCCTTGCGCTCTGCCATAACCGACAACGCCGGCAAATATGTGCTGGTGGTTGAAGGCGCGATTCCCATGAAAGACGAGGGCGTCTACATGGAGATGAACAGCAAGCCGGCAGTTCAGGTGCTGAGGGAAGTTGCCGCCAAAGCGGCGGCGGTGATCGCCATCGGCTCCTGCGCCTCATGGGGCGGCGTGCCGTCGGCCGATCCGAATCCGACCGGTGCGGTCGGGGTTGATTCCATCATCACCGGCAAAGCGATCATCAACCTCCCCGGTTGCCCCCCCAATCCTTACAACCTGCTGGGCGTTGTTCTGGAATACGTCACCATGGGGAAGCTGCCTGAACTGGACGAGATCGGCCGCCCGAAGTTCGCGTATGAGCGCGTGATCCACGAAAATTGTCCGCGGCGCGCACACTTCGACGCCGGCCGGTTTGCGGCCGCGTTCGGCGATGACGGGCACCAAAAGGGTTGGTGTCTCTACAAAATGGGCTGCAAGGGGCCGCTCACTCATGCCGCCTGTTCCACACGCCAGTTCAATGAGATTCCGAATTGTTGGCCGATCGGGGCCGGAATTCCCTGCATGGGCTGCACCGAACAAAGCGTGATTTGGAAAATGGGTACTTTCGAAACCGTCCCCATTCACCTGGCGACTCCACCCGATACCTACCCGCCGATTTTCAGTTCCATCGGTGGAGTTACGGTAGCCGGCGCGACCTTGGTAGGCGCGGTCGCGGGGGCGCTCGGCGGCGCTACCTACGTCTACTCGCAGCGTTTCGAGAGCAGTCAAGAGGCCGGTGCGGAACGAATCGAGGCCAGTCGCGCTCAAGCGAATAAGCCAGCCAATAAGCCAGCGAATAAGAAAGAGGACTGATGTGGCTATTACTCGGCGAGAACTGATCACTAACATCGCCAAGGCCGGAGTGCCGGCGGCAGTGGCCATGACAATCACAACGACCGTCGGCACCCAAACGCTTCAGGCCGAGGAAGTCCCCGTTCCCAACGCCCCTGTCGGACTGCTCTATGACGCCAGCCTCTGCATCGGTTGCAAAGCTTGCGAGGCAGCCTGTAACGAGGCGAACAACACGCCGCCCGATACCCGCGGCGACGGACTGCACCAGGCGCCTATCGACCTGAACGTTTACACGCGCAACATCATTAAGCTCTACAAACCAGAAGACGGATCTCCATCGTCTTTCGTAAAGCGCCAATGCATGCAGTGTTTCGATCCCGCTTGCGCTGCCGGCTGTCCCTTCGAGGCTTTGTACAAGGATGAGGATACGGGCGCCGTGCGATGGGATGGAGTCAAGTGCATCGGGTGTCGCTATTGCACCATCACCTGCCCCTATTCTGTGCCGCGTTTTCAGTGGCTGGGGATCAATCCGGTCATTACGAAGTGCGAGTTATGCAGCCACCGTCTGGCCAAAGGACTGAAGCCGGGATGCACCAGCGTGTGTCCCGTGGGTGCGGTCATTTTTGGGCCGCGAACGGTATTGCTGCTCGAAGCCAAGCGGCGCATCAAGAACAATCCTGGCCGCTACTATCAGGATCGCGTGTATGGCGAGACTGATAACGGCGGCACACAATGTCTGTACCTGTCTAAGGTTCCCTTCGTGAAGCTCGGCTTGCCTGAGATCGGGCCGGAGTCGGTGCCCTCCACAACCCTGCGCTGGCAGAGACGCATTTATTCCTATTTCGCGCTGCCGGCCCTGTTGTATGCCGGCTTGGTGACTGTGATTCGCAAAAACCTCAAAGGCCACGAGCACGAAGCGCACGAACTCGAAAAAGAAACCGGCTTGCGGGCGCAATTATGAGGGCGCAACTATGAGGCCACAATTATGAGCAGCACAACCTTGAATAACGTGCCGATCGCTGTTCCGGGCACTCCTGACAAAGCTCGCTGGGAGCGGGCCGTTCCCGTGTTCGCTTTCCCCGTCGTGACCTCGTTCTTTTTCGTTCTGCTGGCCTTCGCTCTACTGGCGGTTCTGTTGACCGCCTACCGCGCGGTGGTAGGTCTGGGTCCGGTCTCCGGCATGAACGACAAGTTTGGCTGGGGAATCTGGAAGACGTTCAACGTGGTGGTCCTGACGGCATGGGGTTCGGGCGCATTCGCGGTGGGAATTGCCGCGTGGGTGTTCCGCCGCAAGCGTCTGTTTCCGCTGATGCGCATGGCCCTGCTGACCAGCTTCCTGGCTTACGCCTGCGGTCTTTGTTTGCTGGGCGTCGATGTGGGCCGCCCCTGGAACTTCTATTGGGTCCTTTTTCCGTGGAATTGGAACGTGCACTCGCCCATGGCGGAAGTTGCGATCTGCATGTCGGTCTACGCTTCGATCCCCCTGTTTCTGGAAAACATTCCTCCCGTGCTGGAGCGGCTCTGGTACTTCGACGCTCGCCTCCGGCCTGGAGTGGAGCGAGCCGAACGCGGCCTGCACAAGCTTTACCCCTTCATCATTGCGTTAGCGTACTTGTTGCCGGGCATGCACCAGTCGTCGTTGGGCGCCTTGATGCTGCTGGCGGGACAACGAGTCCACCCTTTGTGGCAGACACCGTTTTTACCCTTGCTGTATCTGGGCGCGGCCTGCTTCATGTCGTTCGGTTGCGTTGCCGGTACCACCATGTTGTGCTGCCTGGTTTGGAAGCGCGCTATGGACATGGAGATTCTTGACGAAGCCGCCCGCATCACGGCATGGCTGATTTTCGGCTGGACGGCACTGCGCCTGCTTGACATCCTGTTCCGCGGAGCGCTCCCAACCGCCTTCCACTTCGACCGCTTCGCCGGCATTTTCTGGCTGGAGACATTCCTGACCGGGTACGGATGCCGGCTGCTCTTCCGTTCGCTGAAGAACCACAAATTGCGAACCATGTTCATGGGCTACACCATCAGTTCGGTGGGCGGCATGCTCTATCGCTTCAGCCCTACGACTCTCGCCTATATGCCCGGCCCCAAGGCGGAGTATTTTCCCTCTCTCATCGAACTCCTGGTGGCGATTGGTTTCGTCACCGTGGGCCTCGCAGCATTTCTTCTCATGGTGAAGCTGTTTGCCATTCTTCCGGCTCCGGCCCAGGACTGGCGCGACATGGCGAGATATTTCGAGGCCCGCAGACCGTATATCAGCTGGACTAAATACTTCAACTTTGGATTTTTCGGCGACACCGAACCAATATCACCCGACATATTATCCGACAAAGTATCCCACAAAGATTCCGACTAACGGCAGGTATCATGGCAAACCGAATCACGATCGACCCTATTACGAGAATTGAAGGCCACCTTCGCATCGATGTCGAAGTCGACAACAACGCGGTTAGCAATGCATGGGCTTCTTGCACCATGTGGCGCGGTATCGAGAACATTGTTCGCGGCCGCGATCCGCGCGACGCCTGGCTATTCACCCAGCGCTTCTGCGGCGTGTGCACCACGGTGCATGCCATGGCCAGCGTGCGTTCGGTGGAGGACGCTTTAAAGCTCGAAGTGCCGCTCAACGCCCAATACATCCGCAATCTCATCCTGATTGCGCACGCGTTGCACGACCACATCGTCCATTTCTACCAACTGTCGGCGCTCGACTGGGTCGATATTCTCCAGATTCCCAAGGCCGATCCGGTAGCGACGGCCAAGTTGGCGGAGAGCCTCTCGCCCTGGACGCGCAATTCCAAAACTGAATTCAAGGCTGCGCAGGACCGCGTGAAGGCCGTCGCGGCCAGCGGACAGCTCGGCATTTTCATGAACGGTTACTGGGGCCATCCGGCGATGCATCTCTCTCCCGAGGTGAACCTGCTGGCCTTTACGCATTACATTCAGGCGCTGGAGTACCAGCGCAAAGCGCTGCAAGTCGTCGGAATCCTGGGTGGAAAAACTCCGCACATTCAGAACCTGACCGTCGGAGGCGTAGCCAACGCCATCGACTTGGACAGCACCAGCGCCCTCGACATGGACAAACTGGAGATGATCCGCGTACTGCTCGACCAGGTCGTGCGGTTCGTCAACGAGGTCTACTTCATCGATGTCTGCGCCGTCGCCG
>Ga0187883_10000311_pt1 | contig 32604 bp, 29 predicted proteins | sample June2016WEW_20_1_2_FD_132966 | JGI IMG/M metagenome (GOLD analysis project Ga0187883, IMG submission 132966) | Peatland microbial communities from SPRUCE experiment site at the Marcell Experimental Forest, Minnesota, USA - June2016WEW_20_10 | ecosystem: Environmental > Terrestrial > Soil >...
CCCGTTGCCCCGGAGTTCTTCTCCACTTTGGCGGTAAACTCGACCAGTTTATGTACGTTGCTCCGGACGTTCCGCTCCGCCTCGGAAGTAAATTCGATTTCTTCGTGCAGGAAGGACGTGTCCAAACCGAAATCAATCTGGATGTGCCCGGCATCTTCCGCTGCGCGCTCTTCAAATTCCATCCCATGCGCAATCAGGCGCACCAGCGACGGCTCCAGCACCCATTTCTCCGCGCCCTCAGGAGGAGTCCATAAGTCCCAATAAGCCTCGAAAATGTAGGCATAGTCGTCGTGGAGAAGTTCCGCGACCACTAAAGCTGCCTCTTCCGGCGGAACGCCTGGACGGAAGCGGCGCTCCAGAATCGTCGGCTCACTCCACGAGACCGGTTGGATCGCCGCGTAGGTCACCCCGTTCCGCACCGGAGAAAACGGAATTTGCCGCAGTACGCTGACCGTCCGTGGCAGAATCTCGGACTCGTCAAAGCTGGGAAACCACAGGCTCAAATAAAGCGAATCGCCCATGGCTGTATTCTAAATCGCAGGCGGGTTCGGTTCGATGGTCAAGTTGGTGTGAGCGAATCTACTTTTGACGCGGGAAAAACGCCCTGTTACTATGATGTTCGGCGGCAAACAATCATCTCACCCGAAACGTCCCCGTCGTCTAGCCTGGCCTAGGACATCGCCCTTTCACGGCGGTAACGCGGGTTCAAATCCCGCCGGGGACGCCAAGAATTCAATGCCTTAGCGGCGTCCGGGCCGTTCTTCCCACAACATTGACAGCCCAGTCCCCGCCGGACTCAGCGCCACTCCAGTCCCATGTTGTCATCGGTTATGATCAGCCGCTTCTGCAGCCGGCTTCGAAGCTGATTGTTGTTTTCCACTGAATTCAAATTGCGTCCAGTCGAGTCCTCGGGGATGCCTACAATCTCGTCCAGTTTCTTAAGTTGTTGTGGATCGTTCGCATCGATGACATGTTTTCCATCGATGACATAGTTCAACAAGACCGCTCGCCATCTCACGCGGTCGAACACAAGCGGAGAATCGCTCACCGCCACTGAGTTCACCAGACGCAGAGCATAGGGGTACACCGTTAATGCAGTCGCGATCGCATCTTCCGATCCGGTAGTGTTATAGAAAAGTACACCGCCCGGTTCGAGGTTCTGGCGCGCGATCTGCAAGAACTCAACCGAAAGCAAATTGCTGGAGTGGTTTCGCCAGTAGAAACTAGTGTTCATCATGATCGCATCAAACTTTGCCTGCGGATTCCACAACAACCACCTCCGCCCATCATCGACTACGATGTGCACTTTAGGATTGTGCAGAAGAGTTGCTACGGTTGGGTGCTCTGGAATGAGCTTTAGATACGCTGGATTGATCTCGACGACGGTTAGGCTTTCGACTTGCGGATGATTGGCCACAACCTGCGCCCATGAGCCCGATCCGAGCCCGATCATCAGAACTCGATGTGGCGCAGGATGAAATGCGCTGAGCCCATACGGACGGATGATGATATTGACATCATGCAGCAGGTCAACGTTGAATCGGCCATCGTATACACCGCCTCCGAACACGGTACCATCAGGAGTGACGCCGATCGTGCCGCTGCGATTTTCGATGACTTCCTGGAAGTGCGAAGCTGGATACTTATTCTTGAAGAATAAGCGGTCGTACAACGTGCCAAACAGCGGCCCAGCGACCACAATCATGAGCAACATCGATACGACAGGAAGTGCAAATCTGAGTTTCAATCGAACAGGTGGGCGAGCAGAAACCCCAAACACTACCGCGGCGAGGAAAGCGCCTCCAAGCAGAAGAAGTATTGATATCTGGTACATGGACAAATAGTCCATGAAGATGTAGCCCACTACCAGTGCTCCCAATGTCGAGCCAACAATGTTTGCCGCATAGAGGTAGCTCAGTGACGCGCCTGCCCGCCACGCCGGATTGACGGCAACATGGGCGACAAGGGGAAACGTTGCCCCGAAGAAGCTTGCACCGGCGCAAACTAACAGCAAGATGATTGAACCGGGCCATCTGCTACCGAGGCTGTCGGGAGACGTAGCCTTGAGAGCCACGGCAGAAAGCGGACTTACGGCGAATGCAACCATGGCGGAAGCAAAGATGACCGCACTCAACGTGCGTACCGCATTTTCCCGTCGGTGACTTTGCGAGTATAGCTCGACGCGCCTCGATCCAAGAGCTAAGCCGAAAAGGTAAGCACCCAGCAAAGATGCGAATGCACCAGCCGTATCACCCGAGCCGAACGCCAGTAAGCGGTACCAGATGATCTCGTAGGAAAGCGCCGCGAAACCCAAGAAAGCCGCGCAGCCGAGAGCAAGAGAATACGGCAGCGGGCGACGGGAACTGTAGGCAATGACCTCTGATGCACAATCAGTATCATCCTTTTTCGTCCGTCGCCAATGAAGATCGTAGACCAGGGCACCGGTCGCTACCAATACATTCACCGCAGCGGCAAACCGGACAGAACCCGACTGCCCCAAGTACCGCATCAACCATCCTGCTGCCAGAAAGCACGCTAAACCAGATCCCAGACAGTTTGCGAAATAGAGGCCTCCAACAGAAGACCCTACGTTATGCGATGAGCGTACCGAGTATTCGACCAGGAGCGGCAAAGTAGCTCCCATGAGTACCGTCGATAGAACAATCACTAAGAAACCGACCAGGCCTGTTTCCAAAGGCGACCGTCCCGCTGTGAATTCGGCAATACGATGAAAGAGCTTCAGCGAGACGATTCCGAGAATCCCTGTGAACAACTCAGCAACAGCAAATAGCTTGACTGGCGCGAGCCGTCTGCTATTCGAAAGCCTTCCCCCCACCAAACTTCCGAGTCCTAGGCCCAGCATGAAACCGCTGACCACGATCGTGACCGCCTCAATATTTAGTCCATAGATGGCGAACAATGCTCTTTGCCAGATGATCTGATAAATAAGCGCCGGAAATCCGGAGCAGAAAAATAGCAAGTGAATCCAAGGAATGTGTCGGCTGCTGTTTTTCCTATAGATCAAGGGACAGTCTGGGGAGCCGTAACGAAGAAAATCGAGCTCCATTCGCCTCTATCTTAGCCCGCTAAACGCTCAGACGATCCAAACCGAATGAGACTACCTCACGTTGTTGGTCCCTTGAGAAGATCGGTATTTCCCTGGAAGATGTGTACCTGCTTCTGTTCTCGATCTGGGGAGCAGCCGCATTCCCGGCTGCTGTGAGGCTTGGGATCAGACGCCGCAATCGGTCAAAAACACAATCCAAACTCGAAAGCGATTAACCAATGATGATGGATGCTCCCGTCGGTCGCGCTTCCAGTTATGGTCATCGGGTCCATCATCTATTGCCAGCGGCCGCACCCGTCATTTCGGTTCCAAAGTGGTCAATATTGAACAGTCTGGTTTGCTTCGCACCGGCTATTGTTCAACTATCTCGAACTTCCATGAACAGAGGCATTCTATGCCTAGTAGCCAAGAAGAACATTGGGATAAGGCCGCCTCACCGGAATTAGGCATTCAGAACAAACCACAGCGTCCCGTCGCTGAGACACCAGCGCATTCGACTGAAAGCATCCCCGCTATTGAAGCAAAGGCGGCGTCTCAATTCCGCTTTCGTATCTTAGTGGTGGACGATCAATACCTAGTGCGCGAAACTGCAAGGCAGATTTTGGAAAATGGGGGGTATGAGGTTCTCACGGCGGCGGACGGGCTGGATGGTTTACAAGCTCTCAGCCAGTCACTGCCTGATTTAATTATTTCCGATTTGAATATGCCTCGGATGTCAGGATTTGAATTTCTGGCAGTAGTAAGAGAGCGATTTCCCCACATTGCAACAATCGCTGTGAGCGGAGAGTACATCACAAGCGGAAATCCATCAGGGGTTTTGGCGGACGCTTTCTTTCAAAAAGGCCACTACACCCTCAAGGAGCTTTGCGGCGAAGTCGCGAAGCTTCTGGCCGCTTCTCCGATCCGCTCGGAAACTAAGAGGAGTGAGATTGCCCCACTCTTCGTGCCGAGAGACAGCGCGGGGTATCTGATAATTACGTGCCCCAAATGCCTGCGTCCCAACCGACTGGAAGCGATGAATCTGAACGGTGGGTTACACGAAACACACTGCCAGTCCTGTGGCACGCCTGTGAGATTTGAGATTAATCACGAGTTTGAGCCGCTGATGAAACGCAACCACGCCTGATTTGGACCAGGCTCCAAACTCCACCGATTTTGCTCTGGGCAGCTTTTCTGCTGTACTCAGATCGGCTTTGGACCCTTGGCCGCAACCAGCACCTCTAACAGAGTCGCCGTGTTACGAACGCTTAGCGCGATAGTCAAGAGTGGTTCTGACACGGGCGGGTGTTGCTCCGCCAGTGCCTCCAGACGCTTACTGACGTTGAAGAGTTGATCGACTTCGCGCAAGATCGCTTGGAACGGCATGGGTAGACTGCTCTCTCGCCGAAAAACCTAAGGCGGGAAAACTTCAGATGGACTGGCTTAGGTCAGAAGACCCGAAAGAGGAGAAAGTGGTAACCACCCCGTCGTCACCATAACATGCCGGAAAGTAATTTGCTTGATCCAAATTGACCCTGTTGATGCCACCGGATTCATGAATCATGGGTTACTGGTAAAAGGGAAACAACAAAGCAATTGGCCAAGCCGAGAGTGGCTCCGTTTGCGTCCAGTTGTTCTGGAAGACCGTTCTAATCGTGGAGAACGACGTTGAGTGAACTGTGAACCTGCAATGCATCGCCAGCCATGTTGCGGCAGACAGTGTTAGGATAAGCCGAAATTCTACTCGGGCATTCTAGCAGTCAAAGAATATACACTCGGTTGCTGTTCGGCATTTCGATTTGAGCCACCTGCGAGCCAAGCTTCTGGAGATCAGAGTACCCACCCATCTCTGGAACTCTCTATCTGCACCCACGCGATCATGCGAGCCCTACCCGGCGTGTAGCTCTTTCCCCTGGCTCACCGCGTCACCGTCTCCTTTCTTCAATTCGCGGAAAACGATCGTGGAGAGGATAGTCATCCCACCCAGAACAAAGAACGCCCGGTGGATGCCGTGAATGAATTGCTGGGGATTGGAACGATAACGATCGGGAAGAAAGAAGGCAGTTACTAGCGACGCCGAAGCGACGCCGAAGCTGATGGCCATCTGCTGCATCGTGCTTGCGATGGAGCTGGCGCTGCTCGCCTGTTCCTCCGTGATTTCAGCGTAGACAAGCGTGTTCATGCTTGTGTATTGCAGCGATGTGAAGAACCCGTAACAGAAGACTTCGGCCACGATCAGCCACACTGGCGTCCCCTGCCCGATGGTCGCGAAAAGCAAGATCATCAGGCCGATGGTCAGAGTATTGGAAACCAGCACGGCACGGTATCCAAAGCGCGCCAAGATTCGCGGCATCGCCACCTTCAGGCTCATGGCGGCGATGGCCTGCGGCATCATGAGCAGACCGGATTGAACCGGCGTGAATCCGAGGCCGACCTGATACAAAAGTGGAAAGAGAAATGGAATGCCGCCAATGCCTAGCCGAGTCAGGAAGCTGCCGCTCACGGCCGCGCGAAACGTGCGGATCCGAAACAGGGTAAGACGCAACATTGGATATGCTGTCTTCGTCGCGTGAAATCCATAGCCCGCCAGCAGGAGGATGGAAATCGCTAGAAGCCCCAGAATTTCGCGGGCGTTCAGCGTATGTTCGCCAAACACCTCCAGCACGTAAGAAAGCAGCCCGACGCCGGACCCGAAAAGAATGAGCCCGGCCACATCTAGAGGATCGGTGTGCTCGCGGTAGTCCGGCAGGTGCCGGTAGACCAGGTACAAACCGGCGAGGCCAATCGGAATATTCACGAAGAAAATAAGCCGCCAGTGCAGGTATGCAACGATCAGGCCACCGGCGATCGGTCCGAGCATAGGGCCAACCAAACTGGGGATAGCGACGAAGCTCATCGCGCGAACCAGTTCGGACTTGGCGAACGTCCTTACCAGGGTGAGCCGGCCGACGGGCACCATCATCGCGCCGCCGCAGCCCTGCAGAATGCGGCACGCGACCAGCACATGGATGTTGCTCGACAGACCGCAGAGGAATGATCCCAGCGTGAAGATGCCAATCGCAGAGGCGAACACCCGGCGCGTTCCGAACCGGTCGGCCATCCAGCCGCTGATCGGGATAAACACCGCCAGGCTCAGGGTGTAGCTTGCCAACACTGACTTCATGCTGAGGGGAGCAACGTGGAGCGCCGCCGCGATCGTCGGCACCCCGGTGTTCAGGATCGTCGTGTCCAGCGACTCCATGAAAAACGCCACCGCGATCAGCCACGGCAGCAGCCGCGCGCTGGAATCGGCTAGCGAGGGCTGTGAGGAAGGATCTCCGATCGGAGTTTTTCTCGGAATGCGCGGGCTCCATTCGTCGGCGGCGGCATTAGAGGGTTTACTGTTCCTAGCTGCAAGCTGACATGCTGTGCGATTCGATACAGTAATCGGCCTCCCTTTGGCATAACAATCTCAATTGTTTAGCTGCAGCCTCGCCCAAATGGAAGCAGAACAGCCAACAGACTTGCGCGAGAAAGAAAGCAATGTGATTTCATGACCGACAGACCGCGTGACGATACCGCAGCGATTACCCTGGTTGGAGCGGGCATCGCTAAGCCCTCATACTCGGCCACCACCTGCTCGGCCACCACCTGCGCCCGGATCGCGGCCGCAAGTGAGCATTATTGCTCAGACCTTTTGAATCCTGGTTTGCTAATGTCGAATCGGCCTGGTGCGCCCGAATGTCTAACTCGGAATTGTGTGCGACTTGTACACACAGCATGAAGCAAGAGATGCGGGCGCAGAGGCAACAGAAACGAGGTTGTCCATGAAAAAAGTAATGTTCGTACTTGCCATGTTGAGTCTCGGCACGTTGTGCTGGGCAGGGTCGGCGCGTGAAGATGCCACCGACCGTCTGGAAAACGCCACCAGTGTGATGCACGAAATTATGGGGATGCCGGACAAGGGGATCCCGGAAGAAGTGTTGCAGCACGCAAAGTGCGTGGCCGTTATTCCGCACATGGTCAAAGGTGGCTTTATCTTCGGAGCTAAAGAAGGCAAAGGCGTAGCCACCTGCCGCACGGCGAGTGGCTGGAGTGCACCGGCGTTCATCACGATTTCGGGCGGAAGCTGGGGCCTGCAGATCGGGGTGGAAGCTGTGGACGTGGTAATGATCTTTCAGAATGACAAAGCGATGCAGAGGCTGCTCTCGAGCAATTTCCAAATTGGAGGTGACGCTTCCGCGGCAGCGGGTCCAGTTGGACGCCATGCCGAGGCCGGTACGGATTGGAAGTTGGATACAGAGATCCTGACCTATTCCCGTGCCAAGGGTGCGTTCGCTGGGCTCACGTTGGAGGGTGCATCGCTCCGCCAAGACAGCGATTCTCGGCACGCGATCTACGGAGGCAACGTCACAACTCGGGCTTTGTTGTTGGGCAAAGTGCCGGTGCCAGCCGCGGCCGAGCCGTTTCTTGCGGAAGTTCGCGGAGCCAAAGCTGAGGCTAAAGTCAACAAAGAGTAGTGCTTCTGGACTCGACCTCTGCTGTTGCTTGTCAACAGCCGACACCAGCGTATTCGAGCGCGCGCAAAGTCCATCATTTGTTGTTCTATCCGTTCGCGCGAAGCGCTCGCGAATGAGCACAGGAGGTTGAAATGCTTTGGGCCATTTTCGTCGTTCTTCTGATTTTGTGGCTCTTGGGTTTCAGCCTGCACTTCGGCGGAGGAGCCCTGATCCACCTGCTGCTTGTTGTGGCGTTGGCGGTTCTGATCATTAACTTATCGAGCGGACGGCGAACCGCTGTTTGAAGAGAGATCAGTACGAGTCCCGGCACCAGAAGGCTTGGGTGTAGCCTCCTGGCGCCCTCAGCTCATTTCCGGTGTTTTTCCAGTCAGACCATACTGCTCAAGGAGCCTGCGATGTCCGCGCCAACCAACACCCTGATGCACTGCAAAGCGAGTCCTCTCGCGTTCGAAAGAAGGCCTGCATCATCCGTACAAGTGATCCCAAGCCACTCGCTTCCAGTGCGGGTGGCGGTTATCGGGAACCACCTTCCTCGACAGTGTGGAATTGCCACCTTCACGACAGACTTGTGTGATGCGATTGCTGCTGAGTACGGCGCCGCTGGAGTATCCGTAGTAGCCGTCAATGACCCGCAATCGCGGTACAGCTATCCTGCGCGGGTTCGATTTGAGATAACCGAGAGCGAGCTTTCATCCTATAAAGCCGCCGCCGACTTTCTCAATTCCAGCAACGTCGATCTTGTATGTTTGCAGCACGAGTACGGGATTTTTGGAGGGAAAGCCGGCAGCCATGTCTTGCGGCTGCTGCAGCGCCTCAAAATGGCAGTCGTGACAACTCTGCATACGGTTCTTCGTGAACCAGACCTCGACCAACTGGTCGTCATGCAAGAAATCGCCGAGCGCTCTGATCGTCTTATTGTTATGAGCGAGCATTCTTCTCAGTTTCTGCAAGATATATTTAGAGTTCCAAGCCGAAAGATTGAGTTGGTTCCGCACGGCATCCCCGACTTGCCTTTTGCGGAACCGGCTTCTTACAAAGATTCGTTTTCAACAGGAAAGACTGTTTTACTCACGTTCGGTCTATTGTCTCCAAATAAGGGATTCGAAAGCATGATTCAAGCCCTGCCGCGCATTTTGTCTCGGCACCGCAACGTTGTTTACATAATCGCAGGTGCTACCCACCCGCATGTCAGACGCCGCGAGGGTGATCGATATCGACTGCAGTTGGAGGCCCTAGCCAAGGAGCTCGGAGTTGAGGAGAACGTGGTCTTCTACAACCGCTTCGTAAGTCCACAAGAAATGGCCGCGCTGATTGGTTCGGCCGACATTTACGTCACGCCGTACCGCTACGAGACACAGGCCGTATCAGGAACACTCGCGTATGCCTTGGGAGCCGGGAAAGCAATCATTTCGACGCCGTACTGGCACGCCGCCGAACTCTTGGGCGATGGGCGCGGAGTGCTGGTTTCCTTCCAGGACCCAGCCGCCATCGCGGATGCGGCGATTGAACTTTTGGACAACGATGCCGCCCGCGAGGCGATGCGCAAACGTGCTTACCTCTATGCACGCCACATGGTGTGGGACCAGGTAGCACAGTCTTATATGCGGGTCTTCATACGAGCTTGTGCCAATCGCATGCAACCTGCCCATGTGGCGCCTCCCATCCAGGCTGCCGAGAGGAACGCTGCGAGCCGATTCATGAATGTTTGAGCTCTTTTTCCGGCCCGGGGGAGACCACGCGTAAAGCGGGTTGCAGAAGAGAATGGGTACGAAGACACGACCCGCCGGCGAATGAAACCTCACATCGCCGAAGCACGAGGAGACAACAAGTAATTTGATAAAGCATTTGCAGCGGACATGATTTTCCGCTGTCCGACACCGCGTAGCGGTTTCGGTCAGCTTTTTCATCTCCCTGGAACTGCCCCATTTCTGACCAGACGCCCAGGAACTAAGGCGACGCGCTGGAAGTGAGCTTTTTTGAACAGATTTGGACGTCTCTGGAATGAGAAAGTTCTTTCAGAAACTTCTCTGAGCAGGACAGAGTCTGCAGTACGTGTCGTATGAAAATCGGCCCGAATCCACGCAACCCGCGTCAGTAGAGAATCACCGAGCAAGCGAGGGATGATGGGCCAGAGGAATCACAATGCATATTCGTTTCATTCGTATGCTGTTGTTCGGGGTCGTCGTGCTGTCGATATCGGCAGCATCGTTCGCGCAGATTGGCGTGGCCATCAGGATCGGGCCGCCGCCGCTACCTGTCTATGAACAGCCGCTTTGTCCAGGCGACGGTTATCTCTGGACACCTGGCTACTGGGGCTACGATTACGACGTCACCGATTACTACTGGGTGCCGGGCACCTGGGTGATGGGGCCGGAAATCGGTTTCCTGTGGACTCCAGCCTATTGGGGTTGGGGCGGCGACGGATTTGTTTTCTACGACGGTTACTGGGGGCCGAATGTAGGCTTCTACGGCGGGATCAATTACGGCTTCGGCTACTTCGGTACGGGCTTTGAAGGTGGGCGTTGGGACGGCGGACATTTTTTCTACAACCGTTCCGTCAGCAACGTAAACATCACTAACATTCACAATGTTTACGACACCCACGTGACCTACAACAACGAGAGCCGCGTCAGTTACAACGGCGGCAACGGTGGAATCAGCGCGCGTCCGACCCAACAAGAAGAGGCGGCGGCGCGTGACAGACATATTCCGCCGGTAGCGGTTCAAACGCAACATGCGCAGGCCGCCCGAGCCAACCCGCAGCAACGCGCGTCGGCGAACATGGGCAAGCCAGGCGTGGCAGCGACACCCAGGCCCGGAGATTTTAACGACCGTGCCGCGGTACCGGCCAAAGAGGCAGGAGGGCCTTATAGTGCAGCCAATCGGGGAGGAAATCAGGGGCGTTCAGAGAACAGCGCCGGCGGAACCGCCACGGCCGTCCATCCTCGCGACCTTCCGCCCGTGGCACGGAACACTCCCAATACGGGCAAGCCGAAGCGAGACAGGAAGTACCAGCAGCAGCAGGATAAGCAAGTTGCGAAGCAGCAACAGGAACGAGACCAACTCCAGCAGAAGCAGGACCAGGAGCACGTGAAGCTGGATAAACAGAAGGCGAATGACACGCAGCGTCAGCAGGTCGAACAGAGCCATCAGCAGCAGACGCAGCAGTTGCAGGCAAGACACCAGCAGCAGACGCAGCAGTTGCAGCAGAAACAGCAGCCAGAGAGCCGGAAGTCGGGCAAAGGGTAAGATCGTCCTCTAACGGAAAATAACGGCAAGGATTTGGCTTGGATCAGATCGGCATGCAATACCCAGGGCACCCTGAGTTCCCAGAGGGTGCCTTTTTCTGCCCTGAGAGTCTCCGTCGCCGTCATGCGTCATACGAAGCCGGAGGGATAGATTCGCATCCGTGCAATTGTGCGATCGTGGGTAACAGCTGGCTGGCCAAACGATCCTTAGGTACGAAAGCGTCTACCAGTTTCAAGGCTTGTTCAGGAATATCCACTGCTGCGGAAAGCATGATGATTGGCGCTTGCGGCCTGAGTCGTCTCATTTCGATTGCAACCTCTGGCCCGTTCATCTCGGGCATGAGATAGTCGACGATTACAACATCAACCGAATGGACGGAAGCCAGTTCCAGTGCCTTGCCGCTGCTGCATGCGGTCAGAACGGTATATCCAAACGTTTCGAGGAATGCCTTTTCGCATTCCAGGACAGTTTGGTTATCGTCTATACAGAGAACTATTCCGCTTGAGAGTTTCGGGTCGGCCGATGGTGGCATGGTTCACCTTGAAAAATGGCGCAGCCTTCGCAGCCGCGCCATCACTAGAGCGAACGACCCCGGCGACCTCTCGGGCCGCGTAGCTCGCTGAAGGGTCAATCTACAACACCGGCACTTTGGAAATCTGTTCAAAATTGCACAAGTCTTGAAATGCGGGATTCCGGTCCCGTCCGCATTGGACACACATTAAGATTCAGCGTAGCCTTGAAGTGAGTGAGCAGTTCTTCTCCTCTTTCAGATCCTCTGAACTAAGTCAGTCCATCTGTAGTTCTCCTCTCCTTAGGCTCTCAGGGAAGTCGGCTCGCCAAATGCCTTCGACTGCAATCCTGCAAGAGGCTCAACGACTGTACAGCGTGAGTGACTGCCTCGACTCACTGGCGGAGGAACATCCCCTGGTCTCAGAAGCGCTCCTCGTCATCTCGGGAAGTGTACGCAATACCGCCACTTTGTTGGAAGTGCTGGTGGCGACGAAAATGCCGCCGCTTTTCGAACCAAATGCAGCAAATTAGCGATTTGCCGTTGCGGTCGGATCTGGGTGTGCGCTCCAGGTTTGCCGGGTGGAAGCTAATCGTGCAGGACCACGTGGAGCAGTGAGCTGTGGACTTGCAGCCCGCCGTTGTAGTGAATAAATCCCAATTTTCTGAACCGGTTCATGAAGAAGCTGACCCGCGAGCGGGTGGTGCCGATCATTTCCGCCAGGGTCTCCTGACTGATCTTGGGAACTACGGCTTCAGGAGTGCCTTCCTTGCCAAAATGAGCGAGCAGCAAAAGAATCCGGGCCAGCCTCTTTTCGCTCGAATTGAAAAGCTGATCCACCAGATCTTCTTCATAACGGATGTTCCGCGCCAACAGATAGGCCACGAACAGGTCGGAGAATTCGTGTTCCCGATGCAGCGCTTCCATCATGGCTTTCTTTTCGATTCGCAGAATCGCGCAATCCGTCATCGCTGTTGCAGACGACATGCGTAAGAGCTGACCGGCAAGACCACCTTCACCGAAAAAATCTCCGTTACCTAATATGCCGATCGTCGCTTCTTTGCCAGTCTTCGAGACCACGGTCAGTTTTATCTTGCCCGTCTGGACATAAAACACCGCATCCGCGGTGTCCCCTTGCGCGAAGATGGTTTGTTTCTTGGCAAAAAGCACAGATTCCCTGCCCTCGCCAATGGTTGCGAGGAATGCATGGGGATCGAAACGCCTCTTCACCACTGCTGCACTTGGAATCACGGCCTCACGCCCCATTTGGAGTGTAAGGTCGATTGGGATTTGGTGAGTGCTTTTCCTTCTCGATGGAGAACCGTTAGGCTGGCGAGCAGGAGACATAGACACCCCCCTTCTGCCATAACAATGTCTCTCTTATTTTAAGCGTTTTCCGGGACCGCGTAAATCCAAAAACCGCATCCTGCCGTGCGCTTTTCTGGATGGCTCCAAACCCAGCAAAGCATGGATCGAGGATCGAAGGAAGATTGTGTCCGATGCCTCAGGACATGAGCCATTCTGCACAGTATTGCTAGAGCAAATGAGCGAATCTAGTGCAGGTGTGCTGATCGAGGCGAAGAAGTGTTCTTAGCCAGCAAAGCCGCATGGGCCGGGATTGTCTTCCTATTGCTGACATCGGGGATTTCCCGACCACGCGGAACTCTGCTCGCTTCCGGAACCAATCTCAGCAAAGACGTGCCCACCGCAATGCCCACTCTCGTGCAGCCGAACGATGTCAGGAAGATACAGGAAGCTCTGCAGGGCAACGGACAATACGGAGCGAAAGTCGATGGGGTCTTCGGTCTCCGAACCCGGGCGAGCATTCGCGGATTTCAGAAGGCTGAGAATCTGCCAGTCACCGGGCTGCTTGATACCCACACTGCCGGTAAACTTGGCGTCCGACCAGAGGGGCGCGTCCAGACCGGGTACGAGGCTACACAAGGTAAACCTTCGGCAGGCATCAAGTGGGACGCACGTTCGAGGCGAACCAGCAGGTCACTCCGGAACGCGGTCAGTAGACCGAACCCTACGGTTCCGCCGGCGTAGCGTGGATCGGACTCGATAGAAAGAATGTGGATGATCTGTAGCGCACGTTCGACGCGGCAAACCGGTCATCCCGGAGGAGTAGAGCTTGAGGCTCTGCATTTGTCCCAGAACGAGCTCGCCCTGGAGGGTTTAGGTTACCGGCTCGCAGAAACGGGCTCGCAGAAAGAACGGTTTGACGGGTTAGTATATGGCGACGGCAAAATACTTCCTCCCCACCACGGAACTTGAACGCCAAGAGGCCGCGTTTATGACCCACGTTGCGAGCTGTAGAACTCAGACCAGACTGTTCGGGATACGCGAAGATCTCATGAACTAGAACGCCACCGCGCTAAGTCCGAGCGCCTCCTGTGTCAGGCTTTCAAACAAGATGCTGGTAAGGTAGCGCTCACCGAAGTCCGGGAGCACCACCACGATTGTTTTCCCGGCATTTTCTTCCCGTTGCCCGACCCGCAGAGCAGCAACGGCAGCGGCACCAGAGGAAATGCCGACTAGCAGACCTTCTTCGAGTGCCAAGCGACGTGCCATTCCAATGGCATCCGGACTTGAAACTTGGACGATCTCGTCGATGTAATCCGTCCGCAGGACCTTTGGCACGAACCCGGCGCCGATGCCCTGGATCTTATGCGGCGATGGCGATCCTCCTGAGAGCACTGGGCTTTCCGCTGGCTCGACGGCGATCGCTTTGAACGAGGGCTTCTTGGGCCTGATGTATTCCGAGACGCCGGTCAGCGTCCCACCGGTCCCAATCCCCGATACCAAAATGTCGACTGTGCCGTCGGTATCGTTCCAGATCTCCGGACCAGTCGTCTCGAAGTGAATTTTTGGATTTGCGGGATTATCGAACTGCTGGAGCACATACCCGTTCTGTGTTGTTGCAAGAAGTTTTTCGGCCTTGGCTACCGCCCCGCTCATGCCTTTGGCGCCAGGCGTGAGAACAATTTCGGCTCCAAATGCTTTCAAGAGCACACGCCGCTCCAGGCTCATGGTGTCGGGCATGGTGAGAATGAGCCTGTAGCCCTTCACCGCTGCTACAAACGCCAGGGAAATTCCGGTGTTGCCGCTGGTCGGCTCGATTAGAACGGTCTTGCCCGGCGTAATCTTCCCTGCTTTCTCAGCTTCTGAGATCAAGCTGACCCCGATGCGGTCCTTTACGCTGGCGCAAGGATTGAAGCTCTCCAGCTTCGCCAACACTGTTGCTTTGCTACCCTCAGCGACTTTGTTCAAATAGACCAGTGGTGTGTTTCCTATGAGTTCAGTAATGTTCTTAGCGGCTTTCATCTTTGATCTCCTTTAGTCGAGCATTCCTTCGCAACGGAACGTCGCGAACGGGCAAATAAAAACGGCCCATGATCTGCAGATCGTGGGCCGTTCGGGAATCTTTTCTCTCTACGTCCTAATCGTTTTCTGAATCCCTCGCAAACTCACAATCTGCGCTGCGGCGCATACAACACATGCAGTCACAACAACAGCGCAGCGAATTGGGGTCAGCGAGGTACATAGACTCACAGCAAGCTATCACGCCCATTGTTCCATGCTGCGTGATCGGGATCACACATGTTTGTGCGTGACGACAATACTCTCAAGTCCAAACCCAAGTGACACAGCAGTCGGGCCACTCACCGGAACTCTAAAGAGTTGGGCAACCCGGAGGTTACCTGGACCCCGTTCCGTGTCACTGCGACCTGTGACCGGCGTCACGTAGCGGTCCCCGTAATGTCTAGTACTATGATAGACTAAATTAGTATAGTTGACATTACGCGTGGTGCCTGCGACCACGCACATTTGCACTGAGTTCCTATTTCAACTTGAAAGGTAGATCAAAATGAACGCAATAAGTAAGCAGCGCAAGAACTGGCAATCCCGGTCGTTGGCTCTTCTGACTCTAGCCGGAATTGCTTTGGCCATGAGTTGGACGACGCCATTGCACGCCCAAGCCTTGGGGTGGGAGGGCGAGACCGGCGTATTCGTCACCCCGCTAGCCTACACCGCTTCCTCTGAGACCCAGAAATTCCACCCGGTCGTGGCGTATCATTTCCTCGACCTCGGCCCGGTCATCGGTGAACTCAACGAGGCCTCAATCGAGCTCGGGATCGGCAAGCGCATCGAGCTTGGCTACACGCACGACTTTCACACGTTTGGCAGCAACGCGGCGTTGAGCCCGCTTTGGCAGAACGGGTTTGACATTTTCAACGGCAAAGTCAATCTGGTGCCCGAGAACTATCGCAAAACGAAATGGGTTCCGGCGATCTCGACAGGATTCATTGCCCGGCCCAATGTGCGCAACGTCGGCAACTTTGTAGAACAATCCTCAAACAATCCGGCGACAGTAGGCGGCAAAGCTGATGCGGACTTCTACGTAGTTGCGACCAAGGTTGTCCCGACAAAGCATGTGCCGATCGTGCTGAACGCCGGGGTTCGGGAAACCGACGCCGAGCTCTGGGGCCTGGGTGGTAACGCGCCCGATTGGCAAGCGCGCGCTTTTGGCGCGGTCGCATTCGTCGTCAAATTGCCTGGCAAGAGCACGCTCATCCTCGCCTCGGAAGCGGCGCAGCAACCTCACCATCCCTACTATTTCGACGGCACGGTCCATGGTGTGCCCGCGCTTAACATTCCGACGACGCTCACCTACGCCGCGCGTTTCGTTCCCACCTCGAAGTACAAACTGAACTTCGACTTCGGCGTGGCCCAGATCGCGGGCTATGTTTATGGCTCCGGTGCTTCCGGCATTAATCTCCAGGCCCGTCACCAGGTTGGGGTTCAGATGTCTTACGGCTTTTGAAAAAGGCCCCCAGGGGAATTTGCCTCGTGGGCTGGGATCGTGCTGGTGGTTATTTTCGCGGCTTCTGCTGATTGCGGCCTCGGAAGAAGCAATTGGCGGAAGCGCGAACGAGGCTGGCCAGAGTCGGCATTGACGACCTATTATGTGCCTGTGCTGAATAGACTATTGCCACTTCAAGTTCGCGGCAATGAGAGCGCATGGATGCGCACCGCTCATAGTGTCTGCGGAGCAGTGGTATTCCGCGATGCGGAATCCCCAGATTCGTGCCCAAGGTGAGGGAGCCCCACTTTCCGTAAGTGAAAATCCTTGCGCAGGGCCCCTTTCTTGGAGTCCTGCTTCCCGCGGGAACTTGCTGAAATCACATAATCGGTCTGGGCGGATGAATTTAGTGCTTTGGCAGCGCGCTTGCATTTTCTATAATGTCTATTATTGAAATAGATATACTGGCAAGCGAGATACCATGAAGGTTTCCCAAAAAGGGCTGTATGCGTTGCAGGCGATGATGGTGCTGGCCCGGCGTTATACCCAGGGGGCGATCCGGATCCGCGACATTGCCTACGAAGAAAATCTGCCGGAAAAGTTCCTGGAGCTGATTCTTCTAGAACTGAAGAATGCGCGCCTTGTGGAGAGTGTGCGCGGCGCCAAGGGCGGATACCAGTTGCGCCGAGGACCGTCGGAGATTCGGTTGAGCGAAATTATCCGCTTGATTGACGGACCGCTAGCGCCGTTTGGCGATGCCGCGCAGTTGCGCATTCTGATTGATCGCGATGCGGATCACATCGCCCTGTACAAGGTGTTTCTCAAAGTACGAGATGCCGCCGCCAGGATCCTGGACGGTACAACGCTGGCCGACCTGATCAGCCGAGGGTCTGCGGGAAATTCTCTTCCGATGGCCATCAACCGGAAGACCAGCAGAAAGAAGAAAGCCGAGCCCAGTGTGCTGCCGATCTTGGCGGGGGCGAGGGTCAATGATCAGAGGGTCAACGATTAGAGGGTCAATGATTAAAGGAGAAGTTCCCATGTCAACAGACACGTCCACTACCACTCCCTCAAGCAAGGGGACCTCGCTTTCGCTGGATGCCTGGGCGGTAATTCTTGCCTTCTTGCTGGCCCTGGCAGTGAGATTCGACATTCTTAAAAACGTCCCCTGGTAGCGCTCAAACGGCAACTCAAGTTTCTTTTGTGACGGAGAAAAGTTATGGCATCTTCGATTTCCCTGCCGCATGTGGAGTCCGGCCATCCGCTGCTGAATGGGCTGAGACTCGTGCCCGGTGTTCTTCTGCTGGCCGGGATCGGGTACAGCGGCAAGATTCTGGAGCACTCTGTTAATGCCTACGCCAAAGCGCACCATTGGACGTTTCCCAACATCGAGTACGTTCTTTGGGCGATCCTCATAGGCCTGGTTATATCCAACACCGTCGCAATCCCACGATTCTTTCAACCTGGCATCGCCACCTACGAGTTCTGGCTGAAACTTGGGATTGTGCTTCTCGGCGCGCGCTTTGTGTTGGCCGATGTTCTGAAACTGGGAAGCATCAGCCTGGGACTCGTCGTAATTGAAATCACCCTTTCCCTGGCACTGATGACCCTCTTGGGACGGTTGTTCAAGCTAAAGCCGAAGCTCACATCGCTGCTGGCCATAGGCTCCTCGGTCTGTGGCGTTTCCGCCATCATCGCCGCCAAGGGCGCAATCGATGCGGACGACGAGGATTCCTCTTTCGCGATCGCTGCGGTCCTGGCACTCGGAGCGCTGGCCCTGTTCACATTTCCGGCCATTGCGCACGGTCTGCACATGAACGACGTTTCCTACGGCATGTGGGCTGGACTGGGGATCGACAATACGGCCGAGGCAACCGCCGCCGGCGCGCTGTATTCGGACGCCGCAGGCAAAGTTGCCGTGCTCGCCAAGACGACTCGGAATGCCATGATTGGATTCGTTGTCCTGGCATACGCTCTCTACTGGGCTGGTCGGGGCCAAGCCGAAACCGTCACCAACAAAGCCGCGTTCCTGTGGAAGAAGTTCCCCAAGTTCGTCCTCGGTTTTCTCTTTATGTCATTGCTCGTCGGCTTTCACGCGTTTAGCAAAGGACAAGTCGCGTCGCTGGGGAATCTGTCAAAATGGGCATTCCTGCTGACTTTCGCGGGTGTCGGCCTGCGCACGAACATTCGCGACATGTCTAAACAGGGCCTGCGTCCGTTTATCGTGGGGTTTATCGGGGAGATCTTGATCGCGTGCCTGACGCTTGGTTTAGTGGTTGGCGCAAATCGGATGGCAGGCTTATGACCACGGGTGAAGGCGTACGCAGGCATCCCTCAATGTGCAGACTTTTTCCTTTCGAGTAGCGCGGGCTTCACAACAAACGACTTAACTCTTTGAATCGGCGGGGGGCCGATAGGACCTTTAAATGCATGTCTAGTACATTAATAGACATACATTTATACGGAGGGCAATTGGAGACGAATCGAATCGAAAGGAGCCGGACAGGCGCACCGTTCTCCATCGCGATCGTCGGCGGGGGATTCACCGGGGCGGTGGTCGCGGCCCAGTTATTGCGGAAGTCACGCAGCACCGTCTCCGTCGTCCTCATCGAGAAAGGCGCGCGACTCGGTTCTGGAGTGGCCTACGGGACGCAATGCAAAGAACATTTACTCAATGTTCCGGCGAAAAACATGAGCGCCTACCCGGACGATCCCGAACATTTTCTGCGCTGGGCCCGTTCCAACTATGATTCCGGCGCGCAGCCGGACGATTTCTTGCCCCGCCTGGTTTACGGGCAATACGCTGATTCTCTGCTGCGGGAAGAAATCGAACGTCATCCCGGACAATTCGAACATGTGGAAGATGAAGTCGTTTCCGTGGATCGCGCCGGCGATCGCGCGCAAGTCAATCTTCGCAGTGGGCAGACTGTGTTGGCCAACAAGGTCGTCCTCGCGGTGGGCCATTTCCCGCCGGGAGATCTCCGCTTCCCGGGAAAACCGGCGCAGAACCGGCACTATGTCGCGAATCCCTGGACGAATCGCGCGATCGGCGACCTCCTTTCAAACCAGAGTGTTCTTCTGGTCGGCTCGGGCCTCACCAGTGTGGACGTCGTCCTCAGTCTTCGCCAGCAGGGATTCCGCGGCACCATTCACATAGTTTCCCGCCGCGGGCTGCTGCCGCAGGTCCACAAAGCGATTTCTCCCTGGCCGTCTTTTTGGGACAAGAGGTCTCCCAAGACCGCCCGCGCATTGTTGCGCTTGATTCGCACTCAGGCAGAAGCTGCGGAAAGATTGGGCGGCGACTGGCGTTCGGTGATCGACTCTCTTCGTCCTTTCACGCAAGATATTTGGCGCTCGCTTCCGCGTCCTGAGCAGCAGAGATTTCTTCGTCACCTGCGGCCGTACTGGGATGTGCATCGTCATCGCATCGCACCGCAAATCGGCACCATGCTAGCGGCGGAAACGATGAGCGGTCAGATCCAGACCCATACGGGCCGGATCACGAAATACTCGGAAGACATTGACGGAGTCGACGTGACGTACCGCGAACCGAAGACCGGCGAACTTAAGCGGCTTTACGTAAACCGGGTCATCAACTGTACGGGGCCCGAGGGGGATTACCGGAAGGTGGATCATGCCTTGCTGGCGAATCTGCTGCAACGGAAAATGGTTCGTCCGGACCCGCTGTTCCTGGGGCTGGACGTTGCCTCGGATGGCGCCTTGATCGATGCTGAGGGCGTGGCGTCGGACATTCTGTATACGCTCGGGCCCCTGCGCAAGGCAGGTTTATGGGAGACTATCGCCGTTCCCGAGATTCGCGCCCAAGCGTCAGAACTGGCCGCGCTGTTGCTCGCTGGCCACGAGCCAGCCGTGCGCGGCAAGGGCGCTATGCACATCGAGCAGGTTTACCTGGGCCGTCTGTCTCACGCTTCTCCCATGCTGGCGTCGGAAGGTGGAGCGATCGTAGTCGATCCCCAGCGGGATGTCGTATCTACTATAAAGCCGCTGAGCAAAAGGGCGCTGCGGATGCTTAACTAGTATTGTCTATCCATAAACTCTGACCGAACTGCAAGCGCGCTCACGATCCCCGGGATGTGGAAGATACCGGGAGCCATAACGTAGCCGACGGCATCACCTGTGCTGCTTCAGGGAAGGTTCAATACCCAGACGCCCAGACCATGCGAGGCTGCGTAAAGCAAGCGCGCGTTCGGTACGATGGTCAAGCCCGGGATCTCCACGTTAGGCATACCCTTCGCCGCAAGCCCCCAGGACGTCGACCCCGATCGTAAACGATACACGCCAAAATCGCTGGACGTGTAAAGGTCTCCCGTCACGGTGTCGAGCACGACATCGTTGATCGGAAGGTCGCTTAAGTCGTAGCTGCGGTCGGTGAAAGTCGCCGTCTGTGCCACTGGGTCATAGGTCACCTCGAACACATGGCCCGGAGTTGACGGCGTGCTTTTGCTGTAACCGTCATACGAGATCCAGGCGTGATTGGAGTTTGCTGGGTCGATGGCGATTCCAGTCACGAAACGGTTCGGAGCGGCCGACGAACTGGTATCGATACGCGTGAACACGACCGAGGTATTCGGCTCGGCATCCGCATTGCTTGAAATAAAGACGCGTCCGGTGCTCGTCGCCGCCCATAGCGTGGAGGTGTCGGATGCAGTCCTTTGCACCGCGGCCACAGACCCTCCCGCCCAGGTGCCTAGACTTGGGTCGGTCAGCGAGGTGGCGCCGATTGTCACCCAGTCACCGCACTCCACGGTGAAATCGCCGGTGAATTCATTGCAATGCTGGCGAAACTCTGACAGGGTCATGGAGCCCATTCCATGCGTCTTGGTGCGATAAGCCGTACCCGTTCCCACGTACATCGTCCCGCTAACCGCGGGATCGCTGATGATGGGAACGTAGAATTCCTCGCCCGTACCGTAGATGGGGTCGCCAATCCAGTTCCAGTCGTAAGTGGCGCCATTGCTGAAGTTCACGTCAGGGCTGGCGTAGTAATAAGTGTGGAAGCGGAAGTTCGGGTTGACCACGTCAAACCCGGACTGCCCGCCGTCGCCAAACATGGTTTGCTTAAACAGGCCGGGCGTGGTAGTAGACTGCCACGTGCCATTGTCCTGCGTGCCGCCCTGCACGAGGGTTGAGTCGAACGGGCTTATGGACACGCTGTAAAACTGCAGCGAGGATACTCCTTTGTTCAGGCCCTGGAGCTGAGTCGGAACCTGGGAGAGCAGTTGTTGGCAACGGGTAAGCGCTGCGCCCGAAAGCCCGCGCGAACTGCAGTTCGCGGAAATGTCGGCCAAGGCTCCGCTGGAGCGCATGATTCCGCCGTCGCTGCTCTCGAAGAATTGCAGCGGGTTGCCGGGGTTGGTAACCAGAGAGTGCTCATCCGGATGCAAACCGTTGGGATGCACGACGTCGGTCGCGTCCATCGTCATATCGGTGAAGGTCTTCCCGCCATCCGTGGAAAGCACGACGCCGCGCCCATTCGAGATGTTTCCCGTTTCTCCATACTGGTAACATCCGCCGATATATACGACGTCCGGGTTCCCCGGAGGCGTGTACACAAAGTTGTCGTACCAGCATTGCCCGGTGCACATATTGTAGGTGGCGTATCCGGGAGAAGCAGGATTCTTACTGGACAGAAGGAAGAAATTGGGAGTTCCGGTAGCCACGTTGTTGCTGATGAACACCTGCGCCGGCGGCGTACCAATCTGCCCGATGGACAGGTACATGCGGGTATTGCCGTTCGGCAACTTGGTGACTGCAATCTCCGGCCTCTCCGTAAAGCCGGTGGCGACCGGATTGGCGATCGGGAGGAATATCTGATTCCAGGTGTTGCCACCGTCGTTAGAGCGCCAGACTCCCTTGGCGTACGCTGAAGCGTAGACGATATTGGGATTGGAGGGATCGAGCGCCACTCTCCGCACACCGTTCGGCGAGCAAAGAGTTAGGTCAAAAACGACATTGAGCGTGTTTCTGCAGCCCGCCGTCGAAGCGGCGCCGTTGAAGATAAACGACCACGTAACTCCACCATCCGTCGATTTGTAGAGTCCGAATGGAGGGGCATCCGGAATCGCCGGGTATACCTCGCCACCAAATACAGAGGCTATGCCCCGGACTGCGCCATCCGTCGCTACGTACATGGTGTTGGAATCCGCTGGGTCGAAGGCAATCGAACCGATAGCATTACCGTTGAAAACGTCCTTGCCAATTGGCCCACTCCAGGTGTCACCTCCATCGGTGGACTTATACAGACCGACACCGGCTTCGCTGTCGCCCGATTGATTCGCTTCGCCCGTCCCGACCCACACATTGTTGCTGTTGTTCGGGTCTAGTTCCACCGATCCCGCAGCGTTAATGCCAAAGGAGCCAGCCAGGTAGGTCCAAACCGGTTGAGCTTTCAGGGCATCGTTGGTGCGCCACACGCCGCCACCAGCGGGAGTAGCCCACAGCCGGCAGTTGCCGGGAACGCACCCTGGATCGATCGCCAATGCCGTCGTACGCCCTCCGGCCAAATAGGCATTGGGCACGTAGCTCGATGAGTTGCGCAGGGACGTCAGGGGATAAAGCGCGCTACTGGGCCCCAATGACACCCAGGTTGCGGCAACTGACGCGGCGTCGGCGCTGGCCAGGCCCTTCGCCAGACGCGCGGCGTGGGCGGCGCGCGCGCCTTCAATCTTGGCCAGCGAAATGTCCTTTGCAGGGTAGGCCTGCGCCCTGAATTTCCATTCTGCCGCTGAACCGGCGGGACCCTCGCCACTGTTGCCGGGTATTGTCCTCATCAACTCCTCGAGATGGCGCCCCAGCGCGGGCGGCAGCTCACGCTCGCCGGCAGCGTCACGCTCGCCGCCAGTGTCCCGCTCCAGTTTGGCTTGGTTGGCTTCGGTTGCGGTTGCTGTGTTCTCAGCCGGGCCACTCGCTTCAGTAGATGACTCTCTAGATGACTCTCTCGTGGCGTCAGAATCGGACGACGCTATATTCCGAGAATCCGTCATGAACACTAACCCGACAGCAAACGACAAAAGCGCAAACAAACTGAGCGGCAACAAAATTCGCTTCATAACGCTCCTTATCTGAAGGTTCTCTTCAGCCAATCTGCGAGGATTCACTCTTGCAACTTCATGCGCTGCGGTTGGGAGAATCTTTGAAAACCGGCCCCACAAGCCGCGTTCCGGGCTACTACCTTCGATAGGAGACGAATTATTATCCATTGTCGGTAGGGTGTCAAGAGCGCATCGTATGGGAGCAGAGCTTTGAGGGCTCCAACCAGCAGTGTGGAAGGAGTCGCGATTGCCAGCGCTAACCGCGCTTGAAAGGTTGCGTGTGGCTCACCATGAGGAGCACGGTCTGTGCCAGACGCTCCAGAACCGCGAGATCGCCCTCGTCAAAAGCAGAGGACTGCGGAGAGAAAACCTCCAGCACTCCGACGACCTCACGTTCGTACCGGATGGGTGCGGCCACTATCGAGCGAACACCGAGTCGCCGACAGATCACGGCTTCGATGCGGGAGTCGTTCTCGGCGTCGTCGCAACGCAGGGTTTTTCCTGTACGTATGCACTCCCCGGAAAAGCCCGAGTTGACATCTACATGGGTTCCGAGCGGCGGTCCGCCGGTTCCGACGCTGGCCCGGCACATCATAGGACCTCCGTCGGCGATCGCGATCGCCGCGCCACTGCCGCGTAAGAGCGTCCGCGCGCGTTCGCCGATCACCCGCAGCGCCGTATTCAGATCCGGCCCAAGCGAATTGAACTCATACTGAATTGAGGTCGAAACCGGTGATCGACCAGGGACCCCGGCTGCGCCAGCTTCGGCTCCCACACTCCCAGCTTCCGCTTCCAAACGACCGGCTTCGCCTTCCAAACTACCAGCCTCGCCTTCCAAACTAATGGATCGCGGCTCGCAAGTCCCCTTGCCTGAAAACTTGCCGCCCAAGCCCGGCCCAGGCACTCGGTCGAGGGTAAGCTTCGGCGCCTTGCGACTGGGCGCTGTGTCATTGAGTGCCAGCCACTCATCCAAGCGCTGGCGCGCCTCCACCGGGAGCTCGGAGAATCGCACTCCGGCGCGACCCAGAGCATCCGCCCATGCGATATAGCCAGTCGTCTCCAGGTGGGTGTTCGAATCCGGCAGATCGAGGCGGAGTTGAACGAAGCGGTCAGCTTCGAGGGGGACGACCGTTTGCATCGACAGGCCCTGCTCGCTGAGATCCAGAATCATTCCGCCCGTGACCCCATCGAAACTGGCAAAGATCGGCCCATGCACCTTATGCCGCAGGCAACCACGTCGCTCTGTAATCATCTTCCAACCTCTACCCCGCAGTTTTCTCGCCGAATCAACATACGAGATCATCAGTTGCGAAAGAAACGATGCGTGCGGGCCTTAATCCGCTAGTGTGGAGAGTCTCCGGCGATTGTGCTGTTCCGATGATCGGAGCAAAGACCTGCAAAAGGAAGTGCACGACAGGATTCCCCGCTCCCAGCAACAAGTCCACATGGCTCGTTGAGACGTGAGTCGCGGGGACGTCTCCAGGGAATCTGCCGTATGTGCTGGGTGGAGGGAACTAACCCATACGTAGTAGTGCAGACGCTAGTGTTTTTCCCTTAGGCCAAATGGGTACTTGTGAAGAGCTCGAAAAAGGTTCAGCCTGCCGCTAGCGCCCAGAGCTGACCCTCCCCCAGGATCAGGCGCTACAACAGACACACAAAAACAGGAGGATCAAAAATGAAGAAGCTCGGATTGTTGCTGCTTCCGATGCTGGCAATCACGCTGATGCTGGGGGGAAATGCCTTCGCTCAAGACAACAGCGTGTTTTTCACCACCTACTATTCCAATGCAAACACAGAAGGTGCGCCAGACGCTACAGTGCGCATCGTCAACGACGGCAACACAGACGGCGCTCTGTACGCTGACATCTACGTACTCGATGACAGCCAGGAACTGCAGGAGTGCTGCGGCTGCTTCGTATCAAAGGATGGTCTGCTCTCGGAATCCGTGGACAACAACCTCACGGCTAATTCCCTGACTGGGAAGATCAACTACCGTGGCGTCATCAAGATCTTTTCGGACGCCAATATTAACGGTTGGAACAATTTCTCCGGCGCTACCGTCACGTCGAAGGCCGGACTACGGGTGTCGGCGACGCACGTACAGGCTGCGTATGGTGGGACCTACGCCCTAACCGAAACCAATGGAAACGACGCGAACCTCGGAGCGGTCGAAAAAGCGCTGCTGCCGGAAGAGTGTGGTTTTATAACAGGCACGGAGGACGAAGCCGGCCTGGGCAGCGGAAAAGGCACATGCTCTTGCACGCTGGAAGATTACGACTTCTAGTCGAAAGCAATGGCTTCCGACTTGAAGAGCGGTAAGGCAGGGCTGAAATAGCTTTTGTTGGATAAAGCTATTGCAGCACTTCTTCTTGAAAACGGCTGGGGGGTTCCCCCAGCCGTTTTCTTTTTCGCTTCCAATGGCAAAAGACTTGGCTACCACCCCCGGTGGAGATGGTGGCCTTGCCCGCGCTGTCTTTTCTTCTTCCATCTGAATGCGCTGAAGGTCAATGCGATGAACGGCGGCGGCGCCGCGCCGGATGCCGGTCGCCGATCTGCTGTCTGTCGGCCGCCGAAACTGAGGCTTTAGTTGAACCCCGTGCTCCGCTCTGCGCATAATGCATTTATGGCGTTCAGTGCCAACACAATTGACCGCGTTCTGAGTCGCCTCAGAGACTCTGGAACCGAAAACTCTCCTCAGCTAAAATCACGCTCTTCCCGTCAGCCCGCTTCCTGCATTGCGATGCTGCTTGGCTTGCTCGCCCTCACGTATGCACTAATCGCCGGTTTGCGTACCGTGGCCGACATGGACTTGGGATGGCAGTTGGCTACAGGGCGGTGGATCGTGCAGCATCACAGCATCCCGTCTACCGACGTCCTCTCCTACACGGCACGCGGCCAGGAATGGATTTATCCGGTGCTCTCGCAAGTCCTCTTGTATTGCGCGTATGCCGTGGGTGGCTATTCGCTGCTTTCCTGGCTGGGTGCCGCAGCCTGCGTAGGAACCGTCGCCTTGCTGCTGCGCCATGGTGGTGCGGTCACAGCGCTTCTGGCGGTCATCGCCGTCCCCCTGATTGCGGCTCGCACCGCGCCCCGTGCCGAGATGTTCACCGAGGTTCTCTTCGCTGCCTTCCTCAGCCTGCTATGGCACTACCATCGGTCTGGAAGGGGCGCGTTGTGGCTTCTTCCGATCCTCATGTGTTTTTGGACCAACCTGCACTTGGGGTTTATCGCCGGCCTGGGTATCTGTGCCGCTTATGTTGCTTTGGAGCTCGGCGATGCTGCGGTCGCGAGCCTTCGGCCAGCCGCTTTCCAGCGACTGCGAAATGCAGCTCCGTGGTTACTCGCAACCACCGTGGCAACCCTGTTGAACCCATGGGGAGCGCGAATCTATGTCGCTGTGGCCAGGCAAGGCGACGTTCTTGGCACCCACAGCAAGTGGATTCGCGAGTGGTCCGGGTTGCGCATCACCACGGGAAAAATGGCGGAGATGCTCGCGTGGCGAGAGCCGAGCAGCGCCCTGTGGTGGCTGATTATGGCAGCAATTGTAGCGGCACTTTTCGCGGCGTATATGCGGCGAATCGTTCCAGCCCTGCTGCTTGCGGCTTCTGTCTATGTCGTCATCCAAGCTATGCGGATGAGGGCGCCCTTTGCCTCCGTGGTCGTTGTCGTTGGCGGATCAATCCTGGCGGATGCCATCGGGCGCGGATGGGCGCGGCGTTTTCGGGCGTTTCAAGCCATTCGGCGCACTCAGGTCCGGGCCGCGACGGCGCTGTTTCTCGCGGTGGTGGTCTCGTTCGTTGCGGTTAGAGTCTCCGACCTCGTTACAAACCGTTACTATCTCAAGACTCCGCAACTGTTCAATGCATTCGGCCCGGGCCTATCCTCCTGGTACCCGAACGAAGCCGCCGCCTTTCTGTTGCGTGAGCAGCTTCCCGGCAATATTTTCAATGACTACACCGCCGGCGGTTTTGTAGCCTGGGCGCTCTCGCCATCTTACCCAGACTACATCGATGGCCGCGCCATCCCTTTCGGCAATGCGCTGTTCCTCCGTTCCATTGAATTGCTCGCCCAGCCGCTTGATTCGCCGGCCTGGCAACTGGAGGCCGAGAGCCACAATCTCAATACGATTCTCTTCTCCACCGATCATGACCTGAGTGGATCGCTGGGCGAATTGGGGACGTTCTGCGCAAGCCGGCAATGGCGCCCAGTGTATCTTGACACCCATGCCGCCATTTTTGTGCGCGTCAAACCGGAGACCGCCGCCTTGCTCAGCCGTCTGCAGATTGACTGCAACAAAATCCGCTTTGATCATCCTCCTCCTGAAATCGGCAGTAGTCGCGGTCGCGCGGAAGCGTTCCGCTACTACGTGAACGCAGGCTATATTCTTCTTGACCTGGGGAGACCCGCGGAAGCGTTGGCTTCCCTGGACCGCGCAGAAAGCATTTTCTCTGACAGTGCGTTCCTGCACCTGGCGCGGGGCTTCGCTCTCCAGAATCTCGGCCGATGGGCAGAGGCCGATCGCGAGTTATACACCTCCAGCGAACTCGGCTCCGATGATGCGGCTCTGGCTCTCGCCGCGCGATACGAACAACTCGGACGCTACGCCGATGAAGCGCGAATTCTCAATCACGCGGCGGAACGGTCCGATCGGCCCCATTGGCTCTACCTGAGATTGGGCTACGCGCAACTGGCGCTGGACCAGCCGCAGGAGGCGTTGATTTCCTTCGATCGCGCCGATAAGGAAAACCCCTTTGTCGGGGACGCTGCCGTCCTCGGCGAGGCATTTCGCGCCCAAGTCGCAGAGGGTCGCCATCGCGCCTTGCATTTTTGGAGTGGCCGACCCAAGCCTCACCAGTGATGGGTCCAGGCGTTTCATCGCTGACTTCCGAGGCCGCGAGCACGGAAACATTTCACTGTCACTAGATCAGGACGTCGAGGGTGACCGTAGTCGTTTCGGTCACACCTCCGCTCTTACCCGTTATGGTGATCGTGTGGTCTCCAAGCCCGGCGCTCTTGCCAACAGTAACCGTCATGGTCGAAGTTCCAGCCCCGGCAAATATGTTTGGGCTGAAGCTCACGGTCACCCCTGTGGGCTGGCCGGTCGCAGACAAGGTAATGGCCTTATTAAAGCCCCCAGAAACCACCGTGGTGATAGTGGAGGTGCCGGAGCTACCCCTGGCAACGCTAATCGATGCGGGTGCCGCGCTGATGGTGAAGCTAGCAGTCGTCCCGGTCACTGTCAGGGAGACCGTGGTCGTTTCGCTGGTGCTGCCCGAGGTTCCGGTCGATGTTCCGGTCACCGTAATGCTGTACGTGCCGGTGACTGTGGATGAACCCACCGTCATCGTCATGATTGAAGTTCCAGCCCCGTTAATCGAAGTTGGGTTGAAGCTCACAGTCACGCCCGTGGGCTGGCCCGTCGCAGACAAAGTAATCGCCGAGCTAAAACCGCCCGTCACCGTACTACTAATCGTGGAGCCTACCGAGCTCCCCTGCGCCACCGAGACCGAAGCGGGTGCCGCGCTGATGGTGAAGCTAGGAGTCGCCCCGATCACTGTCAGGGAGACCGTGGTCGTTTCGCTGGTGCTGCCCGAGGTTCCGGTCGAGGTTCCGGTCACTGTAATGCTGTACGTGCCCGTAACTGTCGATGAAGCCACCGCCATCGTCATGGTCGAAGTTCCAGCCCCGGTAATCGAAGTTGGGCTGAAGCTCACGGTCACGCCCGTTGGCTGGCCCGTCGCAGACAAGGTAATGGCCGAGTTAAAGCCGCCCGTCACCGCACTACTAATCGTGGAGCCTCCCGAACTCCCCTGCGCCACTGAGACCGAAGCGGGTGCTGCGCCGATCGTGTAGCTAGGAGGCACGGTCACTGTCAGGGAGACCGTAGTCGTTTCGCTGGTGCTGCCCGAGGTTCCGGTCGACGTTCCGGTCACCGTAATGCTGTACGTGCCCGTGACTGTCGATGAAGCCACCGCCATCGTCATCGTCGAAGTTCCGGCCCCGGTAATCGAAGTTGGGCTGAAGCTCACAGTCACGCCCGTTGGTTGGCCAGTCGCAGACAAGGTAACGGCCGAGTCGAAGCCGCCGGTCACCGTACTACTAATGGTGGAGTTTCCCGAGTTCCCCTGCGCCACTGAGACCGAAGCGGGCGAGGCGGAAAGGCTGAAGCCAGGACTCGACGGGGTTCCGGCCAGTGCGTTGATCAGGCCCGGTCCGTTCGGACTGCCCCAGCCAGTCGCCAAGTCGTAGCCGATTGTTGCTGAATAGCCATTGCTCCCACTGGTGATGTCGTGGAAATCGCTGTCATAGTTCGAACCCAAACCAATCGTATAAAGGGTCGGATTGATGAAGCCGATCGGCCCATTGCCGTTGGCAACCGCCTGTTGATTGGCAAGAGCCAGATAGCCGGCCCACATGGGCGCTGCAAAACTGGTTCCGCCATACTCGTTGGCGCTGCAGGTAGTTTGGTCGGCACAAACGTAAAAGGTAAAATTCGCGTTTGCCGAAACGTCCGGGCCGTTGCGATAAGTCTTGGAACACTTGGAGCAGTCGCTGGCCGTGGCCGCCTGCCAGGAGGGAATCGCAAACCTGTTCGGCGAAATGCCGCCGCCACCGTCGCCCCAAGCGGTTTCCGAACTCCAGAGACCGCCCGCGCTGCCTGTCTCTAAGTCCGTGCCGCCGACCGAGGTGAGGTAAACATCATCCGCCGGGTAAGTGTAATAGTCCCACGCACCACTGTCACCAGCGGCTTGGAACAAGTTCTGGCCCTGCGCCGCGAACTCCTCAAAGTACGGGTTGTCCTTGCTGGGGTCCGCCGGGTTCCATATCCACGAAGAGCTCAATTGCGCGTTAAGCGGACTGGCTGTAGCCATTGCGTTAAAGATGGCCGAATCGGTTGCTCCCACATACACGACCAAGTTGGACAGGCCTGGGGCCATGCCGAGCGCCTGGGTCATGTCTATGGTTTGTTCGGTGTCGTCACAGCTCGGATAGACACAGCTCGTGCTCGTACCGTCCGTGGATAAGAGAGTGATCGGGACATTGTTCGTTTGACCCGCGTTAGTGTAGTAAGTGTTCAGGTCGGCCAAATCGACACCGTAAAACTCCAGCAACCCGAGCGATTGCCCGCTGCCGGTCAGGGCCGTTCCCGTGTAGTAGGCCGCCCTCATGTCGCTGCCGAGAAAAGAAGCTTCCGGGCCGGAGCCAGTCGTGGCGTTGGGTTTCACGCGGAAATTTGCCTGCCGGACGAGGGGACGCGGGATCGAATAATTGTCCAGACCCGCAATGTGCCACAGCGGGAACGGCAGGTCCACGGCAGGCTCCCGGCTGGGTGCATAGAAGGTGCGGTTTTCGGTGGGGTGCTGGTAGACGCCCATGATCACATGCAAGGCTTTCTCAATCCTCGCCACCGGCGCCTCCACATCCAGGTTCATGCGATTGCGGGAAGTCCCCACCACGGCCAGGCCGTTGGCTTCCGCGAAATGAATCACGGCGTCATAATCCTCCTGGCTGGGACCAAACCGCACCGTGAATTCTTGCACCGTGAGGAAGTGCCGGTAGGAGGGGCTCGAAGGATCGTAGAGCTCTTGCAGGAAGCTTTCCAGCTCTGGCTGATGACGAAGCGGCAGAACAAGGACGAGGCGCATGACTTGCGTTCCGGGGAGGCGTCCGACGGACGGCGCCTGCCCATTGACAGTTACTTCACGCACATGACGCGTCATCAAGGCCGGCATCTGCGCCCGACAAACAATACTCGCGATCGACACCATCGCGATCACGGTAAGCAGAGATGCACTTAGCCTTCGAATCATGACTTCTCCTTGTCAAGGGGAACTTCCTTGAACATGCCGATCTGAAACATGGCGCCAGAAGCTACTTCTAGGCCATAGCACCGAACTGCCCGGCGAGAAAGTCTCCTGGGCTTTACGCAGCGCTAAGTTTACACCCAATTCGCTTGCTTGCAACAGAGTCCAATTACCCACTAACACCCTTAACTTACCCCACCTTTCCATGACACAAGACGTGCAGTCCGTCATGGAATGCGCTCCCGTTGGCGAAGCATCGCCAATCGCTCATTGACGGGATAAGGGGGGCCTGGTGCACTTGAGTTTCAAAAGGTTGCAAATTTTTTCCTAACGTCGTCTTTTGGCGGCGCTGCCAGGTAATTCCCGACTACCACAATAGTGGTGTCGCGAGACAAGGACACGGTTCCGCTGTTCATGAAAAGCATGAAAGGAACCAGAGGAAGAAGTGCTCTTGCTTCGATACAGCGGTGGTCCAGTCCGCTGGTGCCGGGAGGGGGATTTTCTCGGAACCGATTTCCACAGCGAATGCTATCAGCAAGATGCAGTGTTTTGCGTAACTTGAGCCTTTCCGAGGTTCCGTTAAGTCCAATCTGACACTCTCAAGCCAACAATTCCGGTAGGAAACGGTAGGGAAAACCCCATGAGAAACCTTCACCGAAACGAACGTCGGGTCCCAGTACGCGGCTGTAGAAACGCACGCAAGCAACACAAGCTCGAATGGCTTGCGATGGCATTCTCTCGGGCTGATTGGTGAGCCGGAATTGTTTAAGAGTCGAAGGGCCCATGTTCCTTAAACATGTGTTCGCGGTGCTGTTCATGGAGTTGTTGTTCTGCGCGGTCTTGATCTAACGAATGAAAGAAACGCTTCCCACACAGTTCACACTCTCCGTGGAGAGCTTTGCCTTCGGGGCTCCGCTGAATCCTCAAATAATCCGATGGGCTATTTCTGTTGAGTGGGTTCTGATTCATGACGCCAATGATTTCATAGGCGGGGGGCGGTTGGAAGCGTAGCGGCGCGTTGTACGGGATCATCAAAGCCACAGGTCAGCGCCTTGAGGTGCCGCTCACACCGCACCGCGTTTTCCATTCCCCACAATTGAGCGTATGATCTTTGGAACATCGGCGATTCTCCCAGCGCCCCGGGAATCGTTTTCATCGTGCCACCGTCTCTTGGCGAAGTTCATGCGAGAGCATGCCCAGACCCCGGTGGCAGGCCTAGTGCGGGCTGCGCAGTACGTGCGCATGTCCACCGAGCATCAGCAATACTCCACGGAGAACCAAACGGATGCCATGCGGCGCTTTGCCGAAGCGCGTGGCATGGAAGTCGTCCGAACGTACTCCGATGCTGCCAGGAGTGGACTCAACCTGGAAGGCCGGAACGGTTTACGCGAGCTGCTGCGCGATGTCGAAAGCGGACGGGCAGACTACACCGACATCTTGGTCTACGACGTGAGTCGTTGGGGCCGGTTCCAAGACGCTGACGAGAGCGCCTATTACGAATACATCTGCAAGCGGGCGAATATCCGTGTGCACTACTGCGCCGAGCAGTTTGAGAACGACGGCAGCCTGTCGTCGTCTCTGCTCAAGACCATCAAGCGCACCATGGCCGGGGAGTACAGCCGCGAGCTGTCGGTCAAG
>Ga0187883_10000316_pt1 | contig 32545 bp, 30 predicted proteins | sample June2016WEW_20_1_2_FD_132966 | JGI IMG/M metagenome (GOLD analysis project Ga0187883, IMG submission 132966) | Peatland microbial communities from SPRUCE experiment site at the Marcell Experimental Forest, Minnesota, USA - June2016WEW_20_10 | ecosystem: Environmental > Terrestrial > Soil >...
CGGCTTCGGCATGAACGTGTCGCACTCCCACCGCAGGACGAAGCGACGCTTCAACCCGAACATCCAGAAGGTGCGGGCTCTCGTGGGCGGCACGCCGCGACGCCTCTACGTGTGCACGTCGTGCATCCGCGCCGGCAAAGTCATCAAGCCTCCTCGCCGCCGCGTCCCGGCGAAGACGTCCGCCTGAGGGCCTGAAGGGCGCCGACCGGTCCGCCCGGGGTGGCGGTCAGGCGCCAAACGAGTGCTCCCACCCGCGGATCTCGAGTTGGCGGCCCTCGAGCGAGCGTTCGGCGGCGTCGCTTGAGCACACCCCGATCCGGAAGGGCGGCGCCAGCCCGGCCACCTCGAAGGCATCGAGCACCGGCGCCCCCGGTGGGGCTGTGAACGCCAGCTCATAGTCCTCACCGCCGCCGAGGGCCTGCTCGAGGCTCGCCTTCTCGGCCACCGGGACCGAGCTGAGCCGGAAGCCCACCCCTGATTGCACGGCGATGTGGTCGAGGTCCTTCGAGAGCCCGTCGGAGATGTCGATCATGGCGGTGGCGCCGGCGGCGGCGGCGGCCACGCCCTCCCGCAGGCGGGCGATCGGCCGGCGATACGCCTGGATGAGCAAGCGCTCCCCTTCGTCATCGGTCTCCGCGGCACCGCCGCGCGATCGCAGCAGCTGCAGGCCGGCGGCGGAGGCACCGAGCGGTCCACTCAACCAGATCACGTCATCGGCCCGGGCGCCGCTTCGCAGCACGGGGCTGCGATCGTCGCAGGTCCCGGTGATGGCCACCGAGATCACGAGCCGGTCTCCGCCGCTGAGGTCGCCGCCGACGAGAGCGATCCCCTGCGCCGTGCACGCTTCGACCATGCCATCGGCGACGGCGTCGATGTCGGTGTCCGCCGGCGCCGACACGCCGGCCACGGCGTGCAACGGCCGTCCTCCCATGGCGGCGATGTCGCTGGCGTTCACCGAGATCGCCTTCCAGCCGGCGTCGGCGAGCGACCCGAGAGCGAGGTCGACATGAACGCCCTCCACGACGAGGTCGATGGCCAACAGCAGGCGCTTCCCGGGCGGGCGAGCGAGCACGGCGGCGTCGTCGCCCGAGAACACCTCCCCCGGGGCCGGCTGCGGCAGCCCCCGTCCGTCGCGGCCAGCGAGACCAAGGCGCCGCTGAATGCGGGCGATGGCCTCGAACTCGCCACCCGGAACGGTCGTCACGCAGGCGGACGGTAGCCCAAAGTTGCCGGGAGGCGGACTTGGGTCTGCGCGATTGCGGCGCCTAGCATCGGGCACACTCTTTGGCGCCCGGCGCCACCGACCACCGCCGGCCGCAACCCGTCGATATTGTCCGTGCTGAAAGGACCCCCGCCCAACATGCCTCCCACGAGCCATCGAAAACTTCTCGAATGGGTGGATGAGATCGCCGCGCTCACCCAGCCGGCCAGCGTGGAGTGGTGCGACGGGTCGGCCGAGGAGTACGACCGCCTCTGCCGGCTGCTCGTTGATCAGGGCACGTTCACGAAGCTCTCGGATGCCAAGCGCCCGAACAGCTACTGGGCGCACTCCGATGTCCGAGACGTTGCCCGCGTGGAGGGACGTACGTTCGTCGCCCCCGCCAAGCAGGAAGACGCCGGCCCGACGAACAATTGGATCGACCCGCACGAGCTCCGAGACACGCTCACGAGCCTGTTCCGCGGCTGCATGCGCGGGCGCACGATGTACGTCGTCCCCTTCAGCATGGGTCCGCTCGGCTCGCCCATCGCCCACGTCGGCGTCGAGATCACCGACTCGGCCTACGTGGCTGTCAACCTCCGCATCATGACCCGCATGGGCCGCGGGGCCCTCGAGGCCATCGGCGACGAGGGCGAGTTCGTGCCCTGCGTGCACTCCGTCGGCGTCCCCCTGCCCGACGGCACCACCGACTCCGCCTGGCCCTGCAACCCCGAGAAGCTCCACATCGCCCACTTCCCCGAGACCCGCGAGATCTGGTCCTTCGGCTCGGGCTACGGCGGCAACGCCCTCCTCGGCAAGAAGTGCTTCGCCCTCCGCATCGCCTCGGTGATGGCCCGCGACGCCGGCTGGCTGGCCGAGCACATGCTCATCTTGAAGCTCACCTCGCCCGACGGCGATGTGCGCTACGTGACGGGCGCCTTCCCCTCTGCGTGCGGGAAGACGAACCTCGCCATGCTCATTCCGACCATGCCCGGCTGGAAGGTCGAGACGATCGGTGACGACATCTGCTGGATGAAAATCGGACCGGATGGGACCCTGCGAGCGATCAACCCGGAGGCGGGTTTCTTCGGGGTGGCCCCCGGGACGAACGTGGAGACGAACCCGAACGCCGTCCTCACGCTGGCGGCCAACTGCATCTTCACGAATACCGCTCTCACCGACGACGGCGACGTCTGGTGGGAAGGTCTCACATCCGAGCCGCCAGGGCACTGCACGGACTGGACCGGGTCGGAGTGGACGTCGGCGACGGGCAAGCCGGCCGCCCACCCAAACTCGCGTTTCACGGCGCCGGCCAGCCAGGACCCTGCGATCGCGCCCGAGTGGGAGGACCCGGCCGGGGTCCCGATCTCGGCCATCATGTTCGGGGGGCGCAGGGCGTCGGTCGTGCCGCTCGTGCACGAGGCCTTCGACTGGGGCCACGGGGTGTTCCTCGGCTCGATCATGGCGTCCGAGACGACGGCGGCGGCCGCCGGGGCCGTCGGCACGCTCCGCCGAGACCCCTTCGCCATGCTGCCGTTCTGCGGCTACAACATGGCCGACTACTGGGCTCACTGGCTGTCGTTCAAGGGCCGCGTGGAGGCGGACAAGCTCCCGCGCATCTTCTACGTGAATTGGTTCCGGAAGTCGCCCGACGGTCGGTGGCTCTGGCCGGGTTTCGGCGAGAACTCCCGGGTGCTCGAATGGATCTTCAATCGGTGCGCCGGCGTGGGCGAGGCCGTGGCGACGCCGATCGGCTTCCTGCCGGCGCCGGGAGCCATCCCGACGGAGGGCCTCGACGTCTCCAGTGAGGACATGGCCGAGCTGCTGCGCGTCGACGTCGGCGAGTGGCGGGCGGAGGTGCCCGACATCGCCGAGCACTACGCACAGTTCGGCGACCACCTGCCGCCGGAGCTGGCGGCACAGCTGGAGGCGCTGCGGGCGCGCTTGGGCTGAGGGGCGCCTCAGGGGGCGGTCGCCGTCCCGCGGTGGTGGCCGGCGTCGGAGTGCATGAAGGTGTGCCTCATCGAGTAGTGGAACGCAGCCGCGATCGCACAGGCGGCGGCGATGAGGACGTCACCGGAGGCGAACTTGAACGATACGAGGACGGCGATGAGGGCGCTGCCCACCCAACACAGCTGGAGCTGGGTCTCGAAGCGGGCGAACGACCGACCGAGGGCGGCCGGCGGGACGTAGGTCTGGGCGATGGAGTCGAACGCCGGCTTGGCGCCCGTGCTGGCCACTCCGACGGTGAACGCGAGGATCGGCTGCGCCCAGAGCGACCCGAGAATCGCCACCACGACGCCGACGACGGTGGTGAGCACGAGGGCGCTGAGGATGATCTGCTGCTCGCTCAGGCGTCGCCGGACCGACGGGACGGCCATGGAGCCGGCGAGGCCACCGATGCCGCTCGTGAGGAGGATGAGGCCGTACCACCAGGCGGGCTCCCCGAGGTGCTTCAGGGCGAAGGCCAAGAAGAACGTCATGAAACCCATCGTCCCCCGCAACACGGTCATGGCACCGAGGGCGACGGTGACCTCCGGAGCGATCATCGCCAGGCCGAGGCGGCGGCGTTCCTTGGCAACGTCGATGCGGGGAGGGCGGGCCGCCCGGCCGGATCTGCTCCGGTAGATGAGGCCCCCTGGGCGGCCGCTCGTGGACCCCGGCTGCGGTTGTGCCGGCAGGGGGAGAGGTGCGGGCGCCGTCGGTCCGAGGATCGGCCGCCCGTCGTCCAGCTGGCCGAGTGACTTGGGCGACGCCGGCACGGTGTTCGACTTCGGCAGCCGCAGCGCCGCCACGGTGCCGCACACGAAAACGAGGAACGTGAAGCGCAGCACCCACGGTGCGCCCGCCTTCAAGAGGGCGACACCGAACGGCGAGGCGGCAAAGCCGCCGAGCGCCGCCAACACCGCCAGCTTGGCGTTGGCGCTCGCAAGGTCGTCAGTGCTGTCGGTCATCGAGGGCACGAGGGCGGCCTTGCCGACGAGGTAGAGCTTGGAGAGCACGAGGATGCCGAAGGCTTCGGGGAAGAGCAGCAGGCTGTGCAGATCGCGCGACATGAACAGCGCGAGGACGGCGCTGCCGCCGCTGGCAAGCCCGACGGCCGCCCGCCGGGCGGTCACACCCTTGTCGAGGAGGGGGCTGAGCAGAGGCGAGACGATGGCAAAGGGAGCGATGGAGAGCAGGAGGTAGAGCAGGACCTTGTGCTCCGACTGGTTGACGCTCACGGAGAAGAAGAGCGACCCGGCGAGCGAGATCGTCACGAGCGTCGTGCCGGCGGAGAAGATCGTGTGGACGAGCGCCAAGCGGCCGAAGGCGTGGTCCTGGTCGAAGAGGCCCGCGAGGGCATCCCGCAGCTGGCGGGTCAGTCGAGCCAAGTGCCCGGGGAACGACACAAGGCCATCGTACGGCCATGGTCGGACCGGCCCGAGGCGACTACGCTGCGGCGGAAGCGAGACGACGAGGAGGTCGCCGTGTCAGTTCGGGCATACGTGCTGATCCAGACCGAGGTGGGCAAAGCGGCGTCGGTGGCGACGAAGGTGGCCGAAATCCCTGGCGTACTGCTGGCCGACGACGTGACCGGGCCTTACGACGTGATCGTGCAGGCGGAGGCCGACTCGGTCGACGAGCTCGGCAAGATGGTCGTGAGCCGCGTACAGCTGATCGAGGGCATCACGCGCACCCTCACATGCCCGGTGGTGCACCTGTAGCGGAGGTTCCCGCTCCGGTGGCGGCCACACTCTCGCGGTAGCCCGCGTAGCCGGTGTCCTCGAGCTCCTCCGCCAGCTCCGGACCGCCGGAGCGGACGATCTTCCCCTGCGAGAGCACGTGCACGACGTCCGGCCTGAGCTCATGGAGCAGGCGCCGGTAGTGGGTGATGGCGATGACACCGAGTGGTGGGTCGCTCTCGAGCCTCGCCTGCTCGATCCGTCGAGCGACCGAGGAAAGGGCGTCGACGTCGAGGCCCGAGTCGAGCTCGTCGAGCACGGCGAAGCGCGGGTGGAGGAGGGCGAGCTGCAGCGTCTCGTTGCGCTTCTTCTCGCCGCCGGAGAGGTCGACGTTCATGTGGCGGGCAAGCAGCTCCGGGTTGGTGCCGAGCGCCTCCGCCTCAGCCGCCATCTGACTGGCGAGCGTGCCGTCGGCCGGGCGCCCCATCGCCGCCAACGCCTCCCGCAGGACGTTCAGGACCGGGACGCCGGGGACTTCGATCGGGTACTGGAAGGCGAGGAACAAACCGGCCTTTGCCCGCTCCCACGGCTCGAGGTCGAGCAGCTCGACGTTGTCGATGGTGAAGCTGCCACCGGTGACCTCGTAGCCCGGCCGGCCCATGAGGGCGTGCGCCAGCGTGCTCTTGCCCGAGCCGTTCGGGCCCATGACAGCATGGATCTCGCCACTCTCGACGCGCAGATCGACGCCGCGCAGGATCTCCCGGCCGGCGACGGCTACGCGCAGGCCCCTGATCTCGAGCGTGCTCACGGCAGCTCCACGAACACGTCGCCGTCGACGATCTCGAGGTCGAGGACGGTGATCGGCCTCGTGGCCGGCAAGCTCTGGGGAGCACCGTCGAGGAGGGAGAACGTGCTCCCGTGGCGCAAGCACTCGATCTCGCACACGTCGGCGAACACCTCCCCCTCCGACAGCGGGTAGTCCTCGTGACTGCAGTTGTCGAGGACGGCGTGCAAGCCGCCGTCGCACTTGGCAAGGGCCACGGCGGGTGCTCCCTCGGGCGCGAAGCGCTTGACGCGGCCGAGCTCCACCTCGTCGGCCCGGCACAGCCGCACCTTCGTCATGGCGCCACCGTCTGCGTGCGCTCGGCGATGCTCGCCAGCACGAACTCGCCCACCGACGGGTTCACCCGCTCGAACAATTCGGCGAAGAAACCCAACAGGATCAGGCGCTCCGCCACCGCTCGCGGAACGCCTCGCGACTCCAGGTAGAACCGCTGCTCCTCGTCCACGGGCCCGACGGCGGAGGCATGCGAGCAGCGGACGTCGTTCTCCTGGATGTCGAGGGTGGGCACGGAGTCGGCGTGGGCGCCGTCCGAGAGCACGAGGTTGCGGTTCGTCTGGAAGGCGTTGGCGCCCTTCGCACCATGGCGCATGCGGATGAGGCCGTTGTAGACCGACCGCGACGAGCCGGCGACCGCTCCCTTGAAGACGAGGTCGCTCGTCGTGCGAGGTGCGGCGTGCTCCTGCAGGGTGCGGAAGTCGTGCATCTGGTCGCCATCACCGAAGTACGCCGCCAGCAGGTGGGCGGAACCTCCCTGACCGGTGAGGACGGAGTCCGTCTGCACGCGGGCATACGCGCCGCCGAGGGAGGCCTGGAAGCTCCGAAGCGTCGAGTCTCGGCCGGCGGTGGCGGCCAAGCGGCCGATGTGCCAGGCGTTGCGTCCGAGGTGCTGCACGAGGTCGTGCGAGAGACGAGCCCCGGGGGCGGACGACAGCTCGACGCTCGGGAGCACGAGGAGCGTCTCGCCGCCGTCCTCGGACACGAGCAGCTCGACGACGGTCGCCTCTGCGTTCTCCTCCAGCCGGACGAGCGTCCGCGGGAAGACCGCCTTGGCAATACCGCTCGTCGAGTCCACGAGGTGAACGACGAAGATCGGCTGCGAGAGCTCGCAGCCTGCCGGCACGTGCACGAGAACAGGGTCGGGGGCAAAGGCGTCAGCCAGGGCAGCAAAGCCGTCCGTCGTGGAGGATGGGAACTCGCCGAAGACCGAACCGACCAACCCCTCGGCATCTGGGTCGGCTGAAGCGGACCCGAGCCCGAGGCCGCTCGCCTTGGCAGCTTCGGCCAGCTCGGTGCTCACGATGAAGCCGTCGCGGGTGACCACGAGGCCGGCACGGTCTCCGAAGCCGTGGAGGAAGCGGTCGGCTGTCGGCATCAGGCTGCCGTCGCTTGAGGCGGCCTGCGCCACAGGCGAGAACTCCTCGAGATCGAGTTGACCGATGCGGCTGTAGCGCCACGCATCCTCGTCGCCGGTCGGTACCGGTGCCGCCGCGAAGACGTCGAGCGCCTGGCGACGGCGACGTGCCAGCCAGCTCGGGCCTCCGAGTCGCTCGGCAGCTGTCGCGCTGAATGCGCTCAGATGTTGCTCGGTGGTGCTCAGGGCGAGAGTGCTCCTCGGTCGACGGCCTGCGGCGACGGAATGCTAACGGGCGGCCTCAACGGCCAAAACGCCTCCACCACCACTGCGGATCGCGGGCATGGGCGTGGAAGTGGTCGGGAATCTGCCGCATCACGCGGTCGACGGCAAACCCGTCGGCGCCGAAGCGCTCGCCGGCGACGCGTTGCAGCTCGGCGATCATGTGCTCGGCGTCCGCCGCCGGCGGTTGGGCGCCGTGCTGTTTCCAGACGACCATGGGAACGTCGCACACCTCGCAATCAGCCACCCAGCAGACGTCGTCCTCGTAGTGCCACGGGGTGATGCGCGCCGCCTCGCACAGGTCGCAGTCGGCCATGCCCGCAGGCTAGGAGCAGATCGCCGCCACGCGGCCGTCGGCGGGCGTGCCGAGCACGCCTCCGGCCGGTACCGTTCGGGACGTGCCAGACCTTCACGACAAACAGCAACCGGCCGTCCTCACCGTCGAGCGGGACGGCCACGTGGCCACCGTCTTCCTCGACCGGCCGGAGAAGCGCAACGCCATGGGCATGCCCTTTTTCGCCCAACTCCCGCAGGTCATGGGAGAGCTCGGTCGAGACGACGAGGTGAGGGCGGTCGTGATGGCGGCCCGCGGGCCGGCTTTCTCCGTCGGGCTCGATCTGGCGGCGCTCGCCAGCGTGGGCGCCGACGAGCGCGATGGCGACCCTCCGTCGGCGGCCACGGTCGCACGCCGCATCCACGCCGATGTCCTCCGCCTGCAGGGATCCATCAGCTCCGTGGCCGACTGTCCGAAGCCCGTCGTCGTCGCCATCCACGGCTGGTGCATCGGCGGCGGCGTCGACCTCACGTCCGCCTGTGACATCCGCCTGTGCTCGGCCGACGCCGTCTTCTCGGTCCGCGAGACGCGTATGGCCATGGTGGCGGACATCGGCAGCCTTGCGCGCCTCCCCGAGCTCATGTCCTACGGCCACGTCGCCGAGCTCGCCTACACGGGCAAGGACATCGACGCAGCCAGGGCTGAACGGATTGGTTTCGTCAATGAGGTCCTCCCCGATCAGGAAACCACCCTGCAGGCAGCCCGCCAGCTGGCCACCGAGATCGCCGCCAACTCTCCCCTCGCCGTGCAGGGCACGAAGGCGGTGCTCGCGGAGGGGCGAAGAGCCCGCATCGAGGCAGGGTTGCGGTTCGTGGCGGCCTGGAACGCTGGCCAGCTGCGCTCGGATGACCTCAGTGAGGCGGTGACGGCCTTCTTCGAGCGGAGGTCGCCGAAGTTCAGCGGCAGCTGAGGGCCACTCTGCCGGGGAGCCCCTCAGCTCTTCTGGCGGCTTACTTCTTCTTGCGGCGCAGGAAGCCCTTCTGCTTCTGCTCGCGAGCCCGCGCCTCGGCGAGAGCGCTCGGGGCGGCCTGCTCCACGACGCTCTCGGCGGCGTCGAGGAGGGAAGCGATCTCGTCACCGGGCAACTTCGGCTCCGGCTCGACGGCCGGCTCGACGAGCTTGCCGTGCGTCCAGCCGGCGTCGGCCAGCCGTCGCTCGTAGCAGGGGCAGTTCTCCGGGCAGCGCCACGGCGCCTCCGGGGCAAGGTCGAGGACGCAAAATCGCGCCACCTCGCCGGAGGCGTAGGTCCGCGACTGGAAATGCTTGCACTCTTCCCGCATCGGCATGGCGACAGTCAGCTCAGCCGACGGAACCGTCCATCTGCAACTCGATCAGCCGGCTCCACTCGACGGCGTACTCCATCGGGAGCGTGCGGGTGACGGGTTCGATGAAGCCGTTCACGATCATGCCCATCGCCTGGTTCTCGGAGAGCCCCCGGCTCATGAGGTAGAAGAGCTGGTCGTCGCCGACTTTCGAGACGGTCGCCTCGTGTCCGATCTGTGCGTCACGCTCGGAAACCTCGATGTACGGCTTCGTCTCGGAGACGGACTGCTCGTCGAGGATGAGGGCGTCGCAGCGAACAAACGCCTTCGAGTGCCTGGCACCTTCGTCGACGTGCACCTTGCCTCTGTAGGTGGCGTTGCCGCCGTCCTTCGAGATGGACTTGGACACGATCGTCGAGGTGGTCTCCGGGGCGCAGTGGAACATCTTCGCCCCGGTGTCCTGCTGCTGGCCGGCGCCGGCGTAGGCGACGGAGAGGACTTCGCCGGACGCCTTCGGGCCCATCAGGTAGACGGACGGGTACTTCATCGTCAGGCGTGAACCGATGTTGCCGTCGATCCACTCCACGTGTGCCTCGGCCTCGGCACGGGCGCGCTTAGTGACGAGGTTGTAGACGTTCGACGACCAGTTCTGGATCGTCGTGTAGGTGATGCGGCTGCCCGGGAGGGCGACCAGCTCGACGACGGCCGAGTGGAGCGAGTCGGTCGAGTAGACGGGGGCCGAGCACCCTTCGACGTAGTGCACCTGTGAGCCCTCGTCGGCGATGATCAGCGTCCGCTCGAACTGCCCCATGTTCTCGGCGTTGATTCGGAAGTACGCCTGCAGCGGCATATCGACCTTGACACCGGGCGGGACGTAGATGAACGACCCGCCCGACCAGACGGCCGAGTTGAGGGCGGCGAACTTGTTGTCGTTCGGCGGGATGATCTTGCCGAACCACTCCCGCACGATGTCGGGGTACTCGCGAACGGCCGTGTCCATGTCGCTGAACAGGACACCGAGGCTCTCGAGGTCCTCCCGGTTGCGGTGGTAGACGACCTCGGACTCGTACTGGGCGGTGACGCCGGCGAGGTACTTACGCTCGGCCTCGGGGATTCCGAGCTTGTCCCAGGTCGACTTGACCGAATCCGGCAACTGGTCCCAGTTGCTGACCTGCTTGTCGATCGGCTTGATGTAGTAGTAGATGTCGTCGAAGTTGAGATCGGGCATCTTGCTGGCGAACCAGGGCACCATCGGCTTCTTGTAGAAACGGGCAAGCGCCCGCAGCCGGAACGTGAGCATCCATTCCGGCTCCTTCTTCATCGCCGACATCTCCCGGACGATCTCTTCGTTGAGACCCTTCTTCGGCTTGAAGATGTAGTCCTCTTCGTCGCTCCAGCCCAGCTGATAGCGATCGAGGTCGAGTTCAGTTGTGGACATAGACCTTCACCTCTCGACGGTGGGTCGCGGAGTTTCCACTACGCAGATAGTAACAACTCCGTCCCGGCCGCAGACTCCGGGCCGGAGGGGAGCGGCGCAGCGGGCGTCGTCGCACCTGGCCGCCTTCGGCATCGCAGGCTGCTGCAGCGCCTGGGCCGTGTGGGAAGCTGCTTTTGTGAGCGCCGGCACCGACTCCGCCCCCACCCCGCCCGCCCCCCGGCCAGACGCAGTCCTCGGGCCGCCCGTCGCCGAGCGACGGCCCGTCGAGATCACCGCCCACGGGGACACGCGGATGGACGACTGGTTCTGGGTGCGCGACCGTGAGGACCCCGCCGTCATGGCGCTCCTCGAAGCGGAGAACGCCCACACGGCGGCCGCCACCGAGCACCTCGAGCCGCTCATCGACGACCTCTACGAGGCGATGCTCGCCAAGATCCAGCTGACCGATGTCAGCTACCCCGCCCGGCGGGGGGAGTGGGCGTACTACACGAGGACGATCGAGGGCGAGGAGCACTCGGTCAGCTGCCGGCGGCCCGCATCGGCGCCGCTCCCGAGCCCGGACCCTCGCGAGCACGACGAGTACGAGGTCGTGTTGCTGAACGAGAACGAGATGGCGGAGGGTTTCGACTACTTTGCCGTCGAGTCGACGGCACTCAGTCTCGATCAGCGACTCCTCGCCTACGCCGTCGACACGAACGGAAGTGAGCGCATGGTCGTGCGCGTCCGCGACCTCGAACGGGGCGAGGACCTCGACGACGTCATCGAAGACGCCTACTACGGGCTCGCCTTCGCTCGAGACGGGACGCTCTTCTACACCCGCCCGGACGACGCCATGAGGCCGCACCAGATCTGGCGGCACGCCCTCGGAACGCATGCCGCCACCGACGTGCTCGTGTGGGAGGAGCCGGATGAGCACTTCTTCCTCGGCGTGGGAGAGACGAAGGACGGCGAGTACATCGCTCTACGGGCGGCCAGCAACGTCACGACCGAGCTGCGCCTCATCCCGACGGACAAGGCCGACGCCGAGCCGGTCGTCGTCGAGCCCCGCCGGCACGGCGTCACGTACTCCATCGAGCACCACCGAGGCGAGCTCATCGTGCTTTCGAACGACGGGGCGGAGAACTTCGCGCTCTTCCGTACTCCGGTGGGCGAGCCCGGGCGTGAGAGCTGGCAGGTCCTCCTGCCGCATCGCCCAGACGTCAGGCTCGAGGCCATCGACGTGGTCGATAGCTACGTTCTCGTGGAAGAGCGCGGCCACGCCACGACGTCGATTCGCATCGTCCCACTTCAGTCGCCGCCGACGGAGGCGGCCGGAGGCCTGCCGGGTCGGCTGATCGCGGCACCGGAGGCGGGCGCCGTCTTCCTCGGAAGCAACCTCGACTTCCAGTCCACCGAGGTGCGTTTCGAAACGACGTCGCTCATCATGCCGGTCACACTGCACGCCTTCGACCTGGCAACGGGCACGACGGGGGTTCTCCGCCGGCAGCCGGCACCGGGCTACGACCCTGACCGCTACCTGACCTCCCGCCGGTGGGCGACCTCCACCGACGGCACGACGGTACCGATCACCCTCGCCTGGGCACGTGATCGGCCAGACGGACCGGGACCATGCCTGCTCTACGGCTACGGCTCGTACGAGATCAGCAGCGATCCGACCTTCCGCAACGAGCGCCCGATCCACCCCCTCCTCGACCGGGGCGTCGTCTACGCCATCGCGCACGTGCGTGGCGGCGGCGAGCTCGGCCGACGCTGGTACCTGGACGGCAAGCTGGCCAACAAGCCGCACACCTTCGAGGACTTCGTCGCCGTGGCGCGCTACCTCGTGGACGAGGGCTGGAGCACACCCTCGCAGCTGGCGGCGCTCGGTGGCAGCGCCGGGGGGCTCCTCATGGGTGCCTCGAGCAACCTGGCGCCCGATCTGTTCGCCGGCGTCGTGGCCGAGGTGCCCTTCGTCGACTGCTTGACGACCATGCTCGACGCCAGCCTGCCGCTCACGGTGATCGAGCAGGAGGAATGGGGCGACCCTGTCGCCAACGAGGCGGACTACTGGCTGATCAAGTCGTACGCGCCCTACGACAACATACGTGCGGAGCCGTACCCGAGGATGCTCGTCACGAGCGGGCTCAACGACCCCCGGGTCGGCTACTTCGAGCCGACGAAGTGGGTGCAGAAGCTGCGCACCGCCCACCTTGACAACGCCGGGGCAGGCCGGGTGCTCCTGCGGATGGATCTGTCCGCCGGCCACGCCGGACCGTCCGGTCGCTACCAACTCTGGCGAAAGCGCGCCTTCCTGCTGGCCTTCGTCCTCGATTGCGTCGGCCGGGCGTGAAGGCTCCCGGCCACCTCCCCTACCCGGAGGCGAACACCAGGTTGTAGGTCGTCACGCCCTTCGGGATTTGCACGGGCACTCCGTTGAGCGTGACAGACGACAAGTACTCCGGTGCGCCGAGCACGACCGCGATTGGGCCGAAACCCTTGTAGGAGGCGCTGTTGCCGGCCGGCACGGTCTCGGCCCAGCGGTAGCTGCCACTCCCGAGCATTGTTTCGATGCCGACCCAGCAGGCGCTGCTCGAGGTGGCGAAGGCGAGGGTGTAGTGCCCGGGCGGGATGTTGAACGTGGCGTCGTCGCCGGAACGAGAGACCGGCTTGACGAGCGCTGGCGGTGTCGTCGTCGTCGTGACGCCAGTCGTCGTGGTGGAGGCTCCTGGGCTCGTGTGCTGGTGGTGGGTGTTCTTCGACGATGACTTCGTCGTCCGCCCTCCCCCCGTCACGGCCAGCAGCACGGCCGCCGTGACGATGGCGAGCACGGCGACGACGGCCACGGCGCCGACGGTGACCCTCCGCAGGGGGCTTTGGCGTCGGTACTCGCTGGGTGAGATGGATGGCCGGAAGCGGTCGGCGAAGGGCGGGGGTGCGACCCCGGCGACAGCTCGCTCGGCGGGTTCGCGAAGCGAGCGGCCGGCTGCACCGGCCCACTCCTCGCTGCGGTCCTCGAAGCTCAGATCGCCGGCGGGGAGCGGAATCGACACGACGGGACGACGCCCTGGAGGTCCACTCGGCCGGCGCCCGGCCGGCGCCCTTCCTCCGGCCTCGGGTTCGCTCGTCGGCTGCGTGGCGTCACCGGCCGGCCGATCGCTCGGCGCAACTCCGCCCACTCCAACGCGGCTGCCGGCAGGCACGTCCGTGCGCACGTGGGTGCCGCCGACCGCCTCTCGGGGCAGGACGCGGACACTGGCCGAAGGCCCGGAGCGCTTGGCCACATCGCCGAGCGCCGCCAGCCCATGGCCGTAGCTCTCCATCGAGCGGCGCTCGGAGCGACCTGAGTGAACCTTGGCCCAGACGATGCCGGCGATCACGACCACGACGACTCCGGCGAGAATGAAGGGGGTCACGCTGGTGTCACCCTTGCAGGCCCAAGCGCGGACGCTGACGATCCACGCCTCTATTCAAGCCGGTATCCGTGGAGTTTCAAGCCCGCCCCGACCGGTCCTATGTGGGGACGGCGATGGCGGGGCGGGGCGGGGGAGGGCTACCCGCCTCGAGCTCGATCCGCATGTCCTCAGCGGCCATCACGACCTCGAAGGCGCCTCCCGCCCGCTCGGAGGCCTCCTGGGCAAGCCGGTCGAGCGCTTCGTCGCCGTGAGTCGGATCGTGGTGGAAGAGTGCAAGCCGCCGCACTCCCGCCTGCCCGGCCACCTCGAGGGCATAGGCGACCGTGCTGTGGCCCCAGTGCGCCTTCACGGCGAACTCGGCGTCGGTGTACTGAGCATCGTGGACAAGCAGGTCGACACCGCGGCACAGCTCGAGGGCGGCCTCGGACACCTTCGGGAGCACGAGCCCGTCGCGTGACGGTGCCTGGTGGTCGCCGAGGTAAGCGACGGAAACACCGCCGACCTCGATCCGGTATCCGAGCGTGCGCCCGACGTGGGGCACCTCCCGCGCCTTCACGATGGCGTTGCCCACCCGTGTCTCGCTGCCGTCGGCCAACTCGAAGAAGCCCAACTCCGCTGGCAACTCGCCCACTCCGACCGGAAAGTAAGGCGGCTGCAAGAACGCCGCGAACGCCTCGGAGAGGGAGCCGTCCTGCATCGGTCCGTAGATGTCGAGATGTACATCGCTCTGGAGGGCCGGGCCGAAGAAGGGGAGGCCCTGAACGTGGTCGAAGTGGAGGTGAGTGACGAAGGCGCTCAGGCGCAGGCGAACGTCTCCGTGGGCGACCGGCTCGAGCGGCGGCTCGTGAGCCTCACGAGGCGGTGTTCCCGGGCTGAGCGTCTCGCCCGGGAAGAACCGTTCGAGGAGCGCCTGCCCGAGACGTCGGCATCCGGTTCCGAGATCGAACAGCACGGGCGGCGAGCCTTCGCCGGCATCGACGGTGACACACGCAGTCGAACCGCCGTAGCGCGAGAGGGCAGGGTCCGAGCACGGGCATGAGCCCCGCACGCCATGGAAAGCCACCGACGGCACTGTCACGCCCGCTCCAACTCTGTCGACAACCAAACGCCCGCCCGTGGAGACTACTGGCTCTGCCCTTTCGCCCGTGAAGGCCGACATGAGAGGATCGCGCTGGCGCGCAGCGGGCGCGCCTAGGGGAGGGAGCCGCAGCCCAATGTCCCGACACGGTCTGCTCCGTGAAATCGCTCGCGCGGCCGGCATCGGCACGCTCGCAGCATCGGTTTTCGTCGTGGTCGGCCCGGTCGCTGTCGGATCAGCTCGTCCGACGGCCTCGGCGACCACGTCGAGAGCGGCCGCGCCGGCGACCGCGGCCACCGTCACATTCGACGACATCGCGACCCCGGTCAGGACGACGAACGGGGTCCGCTGGGACCTCGTAGTGAGTTGGACGGAGAACGAAGGAATCAACGCCACCCTGAACGTCGGTCTGCAACGAACCGTCGGCAAGACATACGAGCTCCACAACTGGAGCTTTCCCACCACGGTCTCAACGCTGAACTTCACCGGGGGGAGCAGCGGCACGCTGGACTCCGGCACACAGGCCAGCCCTGTCGCCTCAATCGATCTCAACTTCAAGACCACGTCAAAGGTGCCGCAGAAGTGCGCCAGTGGGAGCGAGATCACCTACAACGGCACCGTGAGCGGCAAGGTGTTGCTCGTCATGGGGTTGAAGGGCGGCGGCACCGTCGGAGGTACGTCACTGCACTTCAGGTTGACGACGCCGCGGATCCTGGAGGATTTCGCTTGCATTCCGCCTGTCAACCAATGTGTCGGTGAGGTCGTCTTCACGGCGGGGAGCTTGAAGCCCGGCTCCGTATTGATCGCCGGCGGACAGGAAACCGTCTTCGACAAGACGTTTGATTACGTGGGCCTGTCACGCACAACGTCGCTCAAGGCTCCGAAGGGCGCCAACCGAACGGACGTCGCCTTGCTGGAAGGCCGGAGCGCGTCCTACGACGCCGCTACGAAGGTGCTCTCGGTGACGACCGCCTCGTCAGGTCTCGTCACCGGATCGGCCACCCTGAGCGGGGGCAAGGTAACGACGCTTTCGTCTGCATGTACGTACAAGGGCCAGCACTACACCACCACTACGAACTTCGACGAGACGGCCACATACGAAGGGTCGATCAAGGCCAAGACGTTGCTGGCGGGAACGCTGCGCGCGCCCACCTCTGGCGCAGGCCGCTACGAGGTCGAGACCGCGACGAAGCTTTGACGACCGGAGAAGCTCGCCACGGTGAGGTCGAGGCCAACGGGGTCGCGTTCGCCCTGCACGAAGCCGGCCCGCAGGGCGGACCATTGGCGTTGTGCCTACATGGGTTTCCTGACACGGCTTGGACGTGGCGGCACCTGCTGCCCGAGCTCGGCGCCGCCGGCTTCCATGCCGTCGCCCCGTTCATGCGCGGGTACGCCCCGACGTCTCTCGCCCCCAACGACCGTTACCCGATGGGGTCCCTTGTGGCCGACGTGCTGGCGCTGCACGAGGCGTTAGAGGGCGCCGGTGACGCCGTACTGATCGGGCACGACTGGGGAGCGCCGGCCGTTTACGGTGCAGCCGCCTTCGAGCCGTCGCGGTTCCGCAAGGTCGTCGGTGGCGGAGTGCCTCCGACGCTGTCATTCCTGCAGGCGCTCTTCACCTACGACCAGTTGAAGCGGAGCTTTTACATCTTCTTCTTTCAGACGCCGCTCGCCGATGGTGTCCTGGCGGCCGATGACCTCGCCTTCGTGGAGCGTCTCTGGGCGGACTGGTCACCCGGCTACGACGGCTCTTTCGACCTCGAAAAGGTGAAGGAATCACTAGGGCCACCCGAGCGCATGCGTGCGGCCCTCGCCTATTACCGCGCCATGTTCGACCCGTCACAGGAGATCCCCGGGCTGGAGGCTCAGCAGGCAGCCGCCTTGCAGCCCGTGCCGCAGCCCACCCTCTACTACCACGGCCTCGAGGACGGCTGTCTCGGTCGGGAGGCGATCACCCCTGCGGTGCTGGACTACCTCGGCCCCGGCTCACGGTTGCTCATGGTGGAGAACGCCGGCCATTTCGCCCATCTCGAGCGGCCTGAAGTCGTGAACCCCGCGATCGTCGAGTGGCTGATGTCCTGATCGGTGCGGGCATGCGCACCGGTGCCGGCTTACTCATCGCTGCCGGCACCCTCATGGGCGCGGGCATGCGCAGCGGCGCCGGCATCCGGGACGTCATGGAAGCGAGTACGAACCGTCATCGAGCCTGAGCAGGCCGTCGGTGACGAGAGTGGCGGCTACGCGGGTAGCACGGGCGGGATCTTCCGGCCACCCGGCGGCGTCGGCAAGGTCGCCGTTGCTGACCGGACCGGCGGCGGCCGCGCGCAGCAGCCGACCCCTTCCTTGCCGGTCCGACCCCTCGAACGGCGCTTGTGGCTTCGACACCCGGGCGGAGCCTCGGGCGGGGTCAGGGGGCAACTCGCCGGTCGCCGCTGAGACTGCTCGTGCCCAGCGGCAATCGGGCTGGAGCGGGCACTCGGGGCAACGTGGTACGGCCGGCCGGCACAGCGTCGCTCCGAGGTCCATAAAGGCGAGGGCGGCGAGGGCGGCGCCGGGCAGCGGTCGGACAGCGGGGCCGCCCACTTTCTGTCCCTTCGTCGCCCGTCCCTTCGTCGCCCGTCCCTTCGCCGCCTGCCCGTCCAACGCCAGGTCGCCACCGGCCAGCACGCCGTCACCGACGGCTTGTGCCTGCGGTTCTAAGAGCCTCCGCCCGACTGCGCGGGCGAGGACCCTCCCGATGTTGGTGTCGACGGGCATCGTCGGCTGGTCGAATGCGAAAGCCAGCACCGCCCGAGCGATGTAGCGACCGACCCCCGGCAACGCCAGCAAGGAGGCGAGATCTGACGGCACCTCTCCGTTGTGGTCGGCGACGATGGCGCCGGCGCTCCGGTGCAAACCGGCTGCCCGCCTGGGGTAGCCGAGGCCCTGCCAGGTTTGCAGGACCTCGCCGAGCGGAGCCCTCGCCAGGATGGAGGGAGTGGCGAAACGCGCCATGAACTGCGGATACCGCTCGGCCACGCGACTGGCCTGTGTCTGGGCGAGCATCGTCTCGGACACGAGCACGCCCCAGGGCGCTGCTGGCGGCGAGCGCCAGGGGAGGCGGTCCCGCTCGCGTCGGACGTCCGATGGCAGCCACCAGGCGAGCACCCGGTCCACAGGCGTCCGGGCGCGGGCGACCGTCAGTCCCAAGCGTCCCCGTACGGCCGCCGCCGCTCGGGCAGCGATGCCCGCTTCCAGACGAGCAGCTTGCGCCGGAAGTAACACACCTCCTGCCCGTGCTGATTGAACCCCTTGCTCTCCACCGTGACCACCCCCCGGTCAGGCTTCGAGCGCGACTCCACGACCTCGACCACGCGGGTCTCCGCGTAGATGGTGTCGCCGTGGAAGGTCGGGTGCTTGTGCTGGAGGGACTCGACCTCCAGGTTGGCGATGCACGACCCCGAGACGTCGGGCACGCTCATCCCGAGTACGAGCGAGTAGACGAGGTTCCCGACGACGACGTTGCGTCCCTGTGGAGCGTCGTTCTCGGCGAACCACGCGTCCGTGTGCAGCGGGTGGTGGTTCATCGTGATCATGCAGAACAGGTGGTCGTCGTACTCGGTGATGGTCTTACCCGGCCAGTGCCGGTACACGTCCCCGACGGTGAAGTCCTCGAGAGCTCGCCCGAAGGGACGTTCGTAGGTCGTCATACCACGCTTGTACTCCGCGCCGAACGCCGACGTCCAGCTCGCCGCCAAGTGCCATTCATCTGCGGAGGTCTACTCGCCTTCGCCGTCGTCGGAGCGAGGCGCTCGAGTTGAGAACGACAAGACCCAGTCCGGCTGGCTCTCGCCGTCGATCGTCAGCCGCCACGTGAAGCGCCTGTCGGCTTCGAGAGGGAGAGGCCCGAAATTCACGGCCAGGGCCACGTCGATCGGGCTGCCCTCACGGAGGTTGGGAGGCCGCTCGACCATGAGGTCGCCGCCGACCTCCATCGGCCGCTCCCCTTCGGGCGTCTCGACGAGGACCGAATGCCCATCCTCGTCGACGAGGAACAGCTCCCAGTGATGCAACGCCCCCGCCGCCGTCCAGTCGACGTCGATCTTCATGGCGACGGCGGAGGGCATGGCGCCCGGGCCGGTCACGCTCCAACCTCCGCCGAGGATGTACAGCTTCCCGTCGGCCACCTGGGCCGAGTCGCAGAGCATCATGGTCACTCGCACAGGCCGAGACGCTACCGGCCGCGGCAGCGGTCGCCGATTCATCCGCCTGCCGCGCGGCCGAGGCCCCCAGCCGGGGCGGACATGCAAAGGCGTGCTCCGGATCCGACCCCACTACCCTGTCGCCATGACGGTGACCGACCCCGATGCCGGAGGCCAGGCCCACCTTGCCGCTGCCAGTAGCGCCCACGAGCTGGCTTCGTCGATCGTGCGCCACGCCGTCGGGCAGCTGGCCCTGCTGAGCGACGGCGGCAAGCGCCTCGATGAGCACCAAGTGCTCGCCTACGACCTCGCCCACGCCGCCGCCGGCACCCACACGGCTGCTGCCGCCCTGCGCTACGGAGCTCACGGAGCCACCGAGGCCCGCCTCGCTACGGTATTCGTGGCCGACGTCGTGGCCGACCTCGTCGCCCGTACGGCCGGCCGAGAAACAGACTGGGGCACCGAGCCCGGCTGGCATCAGGAGATCTCCGGCTTCCTCGCGGCAGCTCGAGACCCGGCCCTGATCGGATCGCTCGCCGAGACGCCCGGGCCGACGCACCTCCATCCCGACTTCGAGCTCGTGCAGGACAGCTTCCGGCGCTTCGCCACCGAGCAGATCGCCCCTCGTGCAGAGCACATCCATCGCGCCAACGCCGACATCGACGAGGAGATCATCGAGGGCCTGGCCGCCATGGGAGGCTTCGGCCTCTCGGTGCCGGAGGAGTACGGCGGCTTCGCCACGGGCGGCGAGCACGACTACCTGGGGATGGTCGTTGCAACCGAGGAGCTCTCGCGGGCCTCCCTCGGCGCCGGCGGCTCGCTCGTCACCCGCCCGGAAATCCTCACGCGGGCGATTGTCAACGGCGGCACCGAGGAGCAGAAGCGCCGCCTCCTGCCCAGGATCGCCACCGGTGAGCTGATGGTGGCAGTCGCTGTGACGGAACCCGACTTCGGATCCGATGTGGCCAACCTCTCGGTGACGGCTACGCCAGCCGAAGGCGGGGGCTGGCTCGTGAACGGCGTCAAAACCTGGTGCACCTTCGCCGCCCGCGCCGATGTGCTCATGCTGCTGGTACGCACGGAGCGGGACCGGTCAAAAGCGCACCGCGGCCTCTCCCTGTTCGTCGTCGAGAAGCCTCATTCCGACCCGCATGGCTTCACCCTCTCGCAGGCTCCCGACGAAATGGGACGTCCGCCCGGTCTGCCCGCTGGTCGCCTCGAGGGGCGCCCGATCGACACCCTCGGCTACCGCGGGATGCACTCCTACGAGCTCGCCTTCGAGAGCTGGTGGGTGCCGGCGGAGAACCTCATCGGGGGCTCAGAGGGAGAGGGTCGGGGTTTCTACCTGCAGATGGCGGGTTTCGAGAACGGCCGTCTGCAGACGGCCGCCCGGGCCATCGGCGTCATGCAGGCGGCCTATGAGGCCGGCCTCGGTTACGCCCGCCAGCGCAGCGTCTTCGGCAAGCCCATCATCGAGTACCAGCTGACGCGCGCCAAGCTCGGGCGAATGGCCGCCATGATCCAGGCGAGCCGCCAGTTCGCTTACGAGGTCGCCGCCATGATGGCGCGAGGCGAGGGCTCGATGGAGGCATCCATGGTGAAGGCCTACGTGTGCCGGGCGGCCGAATGGGTGAGCCGAGAGGCCATGCAGATACATGGAGGTATGGGTTACGCCGAGGAGTTCCCGGTCAGCCGCTTGTTCGTCGACGCCCGCGTGCTCTCCATCTTCGAAGGGGCCGACGAGACGCTCTGCTTGAAGGTGATCGCCCGACGCCTCGTCGAGCAGGCATAGGCCTCGTGCGCATACTCGTCCCCCTGCCCGACCGGGATTTCGACACGACAGAAGTGGCGGTGCCCTGGCAATACCTCACGGCCGCCGGTCATGAAGTCGTCTTCACCACCGAGGGCGGCGGGACAGCGCCCGAATGCGACCCGAGGCTCCTGTCCGGCGTGCTCTTCGGCCAGCTCGGCGCCGCCGCCGAGCCCATCGCCGCCTACCGCGAGATGGCGGCGGCGCGCGAGTTCCGCTCGCCCTCGAGCTGGTCCGGCCTCGAGGTGGCTGACTTCGATGGCCTCCTCCTTCCAGGAGGCCACGCCCCGGGGATGCGCCAGTACCTCGGGAGCAGCCTGCTCCGGGAGAAGGTGGCGGCCTTCTGGGCGCTCGAGCGCCCTGTGGCTGCCATCTGTCACGGAGTCCTCGTGCTCGCCCGCACGCTCGATGCCGCCACGGGCCGCTCGGTCATCTGCCAGCGGTTCACGACGTGCCTCCCCAAGTACATGGAACGAAGCGCCTGGTTGCTCACTTCCTGGAAGCTCGGTTCGTACTACCGCACCTACCCGGAGTACGTGCAGGACGAAGTGACGGCCGCGTTGCAGGACGCTTCTCGTTTCCTACGGGGTCCCATCACGCTGAGCCGCCGCGGCACGGCGTGGGACGACTCGGCTGCTTACTCGGTACGCGACGGCAACTACCTGTCGGCTCGCTGGCCCGGGGATGCCTACCTGTTCGCCAAGACCTTCGTGCGGATGTTGTCGGAGGGCTGACGGGACCGACGGCGCGCAGTGGGCGGTCGGACGCCTCCCGCAAGTTTGGTCAGGCCGGCCCACCCAGCAGATGCGAGAGCCGCTCGGCGAGGACGCCGTCGTCACCGGTCACTTCGACGATCTTCGTCCGCCCCCGCTGGCCGGAGACAAGTCTCACCGACCGCGGAGCCACCGAGAAGGCATCGGCGAGCGCTCGCAGGGCGGCGTCGGTGGCGCGACCCTCGATGGCTCGAGATGTCACCCGCACGACGAGGGTGGAGCCGCCGCCATAACTCCCGCCCACGGCGGTGGCAGACGCCCCCGGTCGTACCCGGATTGTGAGGCGCACGGTGACGCCGCCGCCGGCAGCGCGCCGCTCAGGGGGCCGCTGCCTCCGACCGCTTCAAGCCCGCCCGCTCCCCCCGGCTGACGAATTTCAGCGCCATCTTGCGGCTCGCCTCGTCGATCATCTCCTCACCGAACATGACGGCACCCTTCAGCTCGTGCTCGGTCGCCTGCTTGTAGGCGTCGAGGATCGCCCAGGCGTGATCGAACTGCTCCTGGGTGGGCGAGTAGATCTCGTTCAGGATGGCGACCTGGTCCGGGTGCAGCGCCCATTTCCCGTCGTAACCCAGGATGCGGGTGCGCTTGCAGTAGTCCCGGAAGGCCTCCGGCTCCCGCACCTTCAAGAACGGCCCGTCGATGACCTGCAGGCCGTTCGCCCGCCCCGCCATGAGGATCTTCGAGAAGACGTAATGAAAGTGATCGCCCGGGTAGTCGGGGATCTGCACGCCGCCCGTGAGGACGGGCATCTCCATGGATGCGGCGAAGTCGGCGGGGCCGAAGATGACCGTTTCGAGACGGGGTGATGCCGCGCAGATCTCCTCCACATTGATGAGTCCCCGCGTCGTCTCGATCTGCGCCTCGATGCCGACGTGGCCGATGGGCAGCCCGACGTTCTCCTCGATCTGGGTGAGCAGGAGGTCGAGGGCGACTACCTCCGCCGCTGTCTGCACCTTCGGGAGCATGATCTCGTCGAGTCGCTCGCCGGCGCCGGAGACGACTTCGATCACGTCGCCATAGGTCCAGCGAGTGTCCCAGGCGTTCACCCGGACACAGATCACCCTGTCGTCCCACGGAATCTCGCGGATGGCCGTCGCCACCTTCGCCCGGGCCGCCTCCTTCTCGAGAGGAGCGACGGAGTCCTCGAGGTCGAGAAACGTCATGTCGGCCGGCACACCGGGCGCCTTGCCGATGAATCGCTCACTCGAGCCGGGAACGGAGAGGCACGAGCGGCGAGGCATGGTTCGAGTACGGGCGGACATAGGCGTATCTTCCCACCCGCGCCGATGGCTCAGCCAGATCGGCCCGCTCGGGGCTCAGGCGAGGTGCGACCTCAGGAACACGAGCGTGCGCTGCCAGGCGAGGGCGGCCGCCTCCGGGTCATAAACCTCCGGCCTCGTGTCGTTGAAGAAGGCGTGCTCGGTGTCGTCGTACACGTGCACGGTGACGTCGGTGTTGCCGCTCTCGCTGATCGCCTCGGCCATCTCGGCGGCGGTCTCCGGCGTCACCCAGTCGTCCTTCTCGGCAATTTGAAGGAGGACCCCCGCCTTGATGGCGGAGTAGTCGGGGGCGGTATCGTCCCAAGGGATTCCACCGTAAAAGGGCACGACGGCTTTGACGGCGTCCGGGCGCTGCCCGGCAAGGACGAGAGCGAGGCCGCCGCCCATGCAGAAACCCACGACTCCAACGCCGCTCCCGCTCCCCTTCTCCCGCATGACGTCGACGGCTCCACTGAGATCCTTGGCGGCGCGGCCGAGCTGGAGCGTCATCATCTTCTTGCCCGCCTCGTCAGGCTCCGTCGTCGCCTCACCGTGATACAGGTCAGGAGCCAGGGCGACGAAGCCTTCCCCGGCGAACCGGTCACACAACTCTTTGATGTGGGGGACGAGTCCCCACCACTCCTGGATCACGACAACGCCAGGGCCGCTGCCCGTCTCGGGGACGGCCAGGTAGCCCTGACCGGACGAACCATTGCTCGGGAACTCGATGATCTCACCCATGGGGACGAACCTACCGCGCCCGCGTGCCGAGCGGCAGGGGTGAGGGCCAGAACGACTGCTCCGAAGCGGCCGCAGACCCGTTGGGGTCGAGGTCAGATCGGGCGGCGAAGCAGCTCGGGGCCGGCTGGGCACGTGACCCGCGCCGCCACCTCGGCCGGAGCGCCCGTGAGGTCCGGGCCGATCGCAAGAGCGAAGTCGTCGAGCCCGACCAGATCGGCGCTCTCGCCGGCCCGTTCGGCGGCCGCATCGAAGAGCCACTCCGGCAGGGCACGGCCGACTCCGATGACGGCCCAGACCGGTACGCCCTGTTCCCTGGCGACCCGCACAACGACGGCTGTACCAGGGCTGACCAGTGCCCCGCCCCTCCCCCCAGCCGCCGTGCCGGTCCGGGACGCCTTCCCTGTGCCAGCCACCGACCCGCTGTGGCGCCCGCCCGCCGACGCGCTCCGGCTCGCCGACCCGCTCCCGCCCGCAGACCCGCTCCCGCCCGCAGACCCGCTCCCGCCCGCCTGCTCGGTCCCGGCCGCAGCCGTGGCGAGCACTTCGACGAGCAGGACGGAGGCGCCCGCGAGCGCCTCCCGCTCCTCACTCGACGTCCATCCGGTCACGTCCGATTCGGCGACGGCGGAGAGCGCCCGCATCGAGCGGCGCAACAGCCAGGGAGTGCCGACGACGCGGAGCGGGTAGGGCTTCGACGATTCGAAGACGGGCAGTGAAAGCTCCACGGGAGGCGTGAGCACGATGACGTCGCTGGCGGTGAAGGAGCGACGGAGCGCTCGCCCGACGCGGTCGGAAGTCTCATCCGAGCACAGCTCGGCGGCAGAGCGGCGGCCGGCGTCGAGCGGGTCGTCCGCCGCCGCCAGTCGGGCGCTCACCCACCAGAGCGGTCCGCAGGCCGGGTGACGGTCGAGCAACCGTCTGCACGCTGTGAGAAGGGCCGTTGGCTCCTGCTGGGTGAGCTCAGCAAGCGTCCAGGCAGCTTCGCTGGCGAGAGAGGCGGCGGGCTCGTCCTCGGCCCGTGCGATCCATCGCAGGCGCTCGATGGGGTGCATCACCCTCCGACGACACCGCCGCGGGTCATGGCGAGGACATCGAGCGCCTTGTCCAGCTCGTCCGCGGGCAGCAGGCCGAGCTCGAGGACGACGCTGCGCACGTCCTTGCCCTCTGACATGGCCTTTTTCACGACCTTGGCGGCGTTCTCATAGCCGATGTACGGGTTGAGGGAGGTCACGATCGAGGGCGAGGACAGGGCGTAAATGCGGCATCGCTCCTCGTCGGCGACGATCCCGGTCACGCACTTTTCCGCCAAGGCTCTCGACACCGAAGCGAGCAGTGCGAGCGACTCGAGCAGGTTCCTCCCGATCACGGGCAGCATGACGTTCAGCTCGAAGTTTCCAGCCGAGCCCCCGAAGGCGACGGCTGCGTCGTTGCCGATGACCTGGGCAACCACCTGGCAGACCGCCTCGGGAACGACCGGGTTCACTTTGCCGGGCATGATCGACGACCCCGGCTGAAGGTCGGGCAGATGGATCTCCCCGAGGCCGCAACGGGGCCCTGAAGCCATCCAGCGCAGGTCGTTGGCGATCTTGTAGAGGGAGACGGCCAGCGTCCGGCAGACACCTGATGCCTCTACCAGGGAGTCCCGAGCACCTTGGGCCTCGAAGTGGTTACGCGCCTCTGTGAGCGGGAGGGCGGTCTCTTCTGCCAGGCGGGCGATGACCCTCGGGGCGAAGTCGGGCGGGGCATTGAGGCCCGTACCGACGGCCGTGCCCCCGAGTGGCAGCTCGGCGATGCGGGGCAGGGCTGCTTCGAGGCGCTCGATGCCGTAGTCGATGGCGGCGGCGTAGCCGCCGAACTCCTGGCCGAGGGTGACGGGAGTGGCGTCCATCAGATGGGTGCGCCCGGACTTCACGACCTCGGAAAATTCCGTCGCCTTCTCCGACAGGGCACCGGCGAGGCTACGCAAGGCAGGGATGAGATCACTGACGATCCCCCGAGCCGCCGCCAGGTGGATGGCGCTCGGGAAGACGTCATTCGACGACTGTGAGGCGTTCGGCTCGTCGTTCGGACGTATCTCCCGACCGAGTCGAGCGCTCGCGAGATGGGCGAGCACTTCGTTCATGTTCATGTTTGTCGACGTGCCGGATCCCGTCTGAAACACGTCGAGCGGGAACTGGTCGGCGTGCTCCCCGGAGGCGACCTCCGCCGCCGCCGACTGCAGGGCTTCGGCCACATCGGCGTCGATGGCGCCGATGGCGGCGTTGACGGCGGCGGCGGCACCTTTGATGAGCGCCAGGGCGGCGATGAGAGCGGGGTCGACCCGCTTGCCTGAAATGGGAAAATTCTCCACCGCACGCTGGGTCTGGGCTCCCCACTCGGCATCGCGCGGCACGAGCACGTCGCCCATCGAGTCATGTTCGACGCGGAATCCTGCTGCCCCGTTTTCCTGCCCGTCCACGCTTGCCTCAGCCGTCATGTTCTCAAGGTAACGCAGCCATCCTTTGGCGGTGCTCAGACGACACCCAGACAGTCAATTTCGCCTGATTTCGTTGATCCGATTGCTGTTACGGGTATGTGACACTTGACCCTCCGGACCGGCGAAGCTTGCGCAACTCGGCTGGGCACGTTAGTTTGCCGCTCATTGTGAGACCTGCTGAGGGGTGCCTCGCGGCCGCACGTACCCGGGGAGTCACGCGGCTCCGGGGCAAGGTCGACAGGCGGCCACGCCGCCTCTCGCTTGTTGCCCTCACCGCGACGGTGCTGCTTTGCAGCGCCATCCTGCCCGCCATCGCCCAGACACCGGCCACCGCCGGCACGATCCAGACCCTGCACGCCAAGGCGGCCGCCCTGGCGAGCGAGATCGATGCCGCCTACGCCCAGCTGAACGTGCTCGACGAGGCCTACGACCAAGGTCAGACAAGGGTGTCCGAGCTGAAGGCGTCGATCGTTGACCAGAACCGCTCCATCCTCGGAAGCGAGCGCCAGCTGGCAACGGACAACGCTCGCCTGCGAAATGTCGCCATCGACGCCTACGTGAACGGTGCCTCCAGCGGGTTCTCCGTCTTCCTCAACGGCAACCAGCAGCAGCTCCCGATGCAGCAGGCCTATCTGTCGGCCGCCTCCGGCAACCTGAACGAGGCCGTTTCGAACGTGCAGATCGACCGCCACCAGCTCACGGTGCACAAGCAGCAGCTGGTGAAAGCCGAGTCCGCCGAAGTTGCCAGCGTGCACCAGATCGCCGAGGACGTCACCCAGGCCAGAGCCCTCACCGCCTCGCTCGAGAACACGCTCTCGCAGGTGAAGGGCCAATTGGCGCAGGCAGTCGCTGCCCAGGAGGCGGCGCAAGCAGCAGCTGCTGCAGCTGCAGCAGCTGCAGCAGCTGCCCGGCAGCCGCCTCCGCCACCTCCACCGCCGGCGCCGTCGAATCCGACGCCGCCGGTTACGGGTGGTGGATCCGGGTCGGTTGCGGTGCAGGCAGCCGAGTCGCAGCTCGGTGTCCCCTATGTCTGGGGTGGGGCGACCCCGGGGGTGGGATTCGACTGCTCCGGCCTCACCATGTGGGCGTGGGGGCAGGCCGGTGTGTCGCTGGCGCACGGTGCGACCGACCAGTACTACCAGATCGCACACGTATCGATGTCGGACCTGCAGCCGGGCGACCTGATCTTCTACGGTGACGCCGGCTACCTCTACCACGTCGTGATGTACGTGGGATCGGGCCCTTACGGCTCGGACACGGTGATCCAGGCGGAAGAGACCGGCACGAACGTCATGTACTCGCCGATACCGCCAGGCGCCTACGGAGCGGGCCAGCCCTAACCACGCCCCGCCAGCCTCGTTCGACCGACCTCGCCGGTCTCGGGACGAGGCGCACGGGAGGCCAGATGCAACACAGCCCGAGCAATTGGGTTTCGGCCGACGGCGAGGAGACCCTGGTTCGGTCGCAGACCTCAAGGGACCTTGCGGAGCTCCTCGTCGGCTGCCAGCCCGGCAGGCGGTGTGCGGCCGGCGGCCTGGCCTCGCGGGCCGGGTACGCCGGCGAATCTATAGGCGATCGGCTCCCGGTTCATCTGACATACCCAGGCTTGCCCGGTCTCGGTGCCCACAACACGCCCGAACACCGCCTCGGCGATGTCGGCGACGGGGATGAGGGGGAAGTCGGCCGCCTCCGCCAGCGCCCTGGCGTCCGGCCCCAACAGGGGTGTGTCCACGAGGCCCGGGCAGATGGCGTTGATCGTGATGTTGCGTGCTGCGAGCTGAGGGGCAAGGGCGCGAACGAGCCCTACGACGGCCGTCTTCGTCATGGCGTACACCGGGTCCGGCGAGTAGGCGATGAGGCCGGCGAGCGAGGCCGTGGCGACGATGGCCCCCCCTTGACGACGGTCGATCGGCGGCGTGACCGCCCGAACGCCGAAGAAGACACCGTTCAGGTTCGCCCCGAGGATTCTCCGGTACTGCTCGTCGGTCACCTTGGCGACATCGGGCTCGGGCGTGACGACACCGGCGTTCAAAAAGGCGATGTCGATCCCGCCGAAATGCTCCTCCACCTCCGCCACTGCCCGCTGCCAATCGGCCGGCTCTCCGACGTCGATGCCAACGAAGTGACCCTCCAGCTCCTCGGCTGCAGCCGCGCCACCTTCGGCGTCCAGGTCGAGGACGGCGATCAAGGCGCCAGCTGACCTGAGTCGCCGCGCCGCCGCCAGGCCGATGCCCGAGGCAGCTCCCGTGACAAGGGCCACCTTGCCGGCGAGCTCAGCGCGGCTCGCTGCCGGTTTGCCCTGCGGCCTCGCCTCGGGGGTGCCCGCTATCGGCTCTGGGTTGCCGTGTGTCGGCTCTGAGTTGCCGTGTGTCGGCTCTGAGGTGCCCTCTGCTGCCCCGGGGTCGCCCCCTGCCACCTCGGCGTCGGGGTGGCGCTGTGTCGCCTCTGCGTTGTCGCCTGCCGTCATGACCGGACCGTAGCCGAGCGGTGCCGGGCCGAGCACGTGACGCCTACAGTGCGGAACCGTGCGAGCAGTCGTGATCGAACACGGCCGAGTGACGATCGGCGAACGGCCCGACCCCGTGCCCGCGCCGGGCGAATTGCTCGTGCGAGTGGAGGCGGCCGGGCTCAACCGAGCCGACCTCATCCAGGTGGCGGGCTTTTACCCTCCGCCGCCCGGCTTCCCTGTCGACATCCCCGGCATGGAGCTCGCCGGTGTCGTCACAGGCGCCGGCGACGGTTGTGACCGCTTCAGGACCGGTGACCGGGTCATGTCGATCGTGGGCGGAGCTGCACAGGCAGAGCTGGCCCTCGTGCCCGAGGCGACTGCGATGGCGGTGCCCGGGACGGTGGGCTGGGCGGAGGCGGGAGGTTTCCCCGAGGTGTTCATCACGGCCCACGACGCCCTCTGCACCCAGGGCGCCCTGAAGGCGGGCGAGCGGCTGCTCGTGACGGGAGCGGCCGGCGGGGTCGGCCTCGCCGGAGTTCAGATCGGCGCTCTTGTTGGCGCCACGGTGGTCGCGAGCGTCCATCGAAGCGAGCTACGCGAGCGCGTGGCGACGTTCGGGGCGATCGCCATCGACCCAGCAGACGTCCCCGGTCACGGCCCCTACGACGTCGTCCTCGAGCTGGTCGGAGCCGCCAACCTCACCAGCAACCTGCTCGCCCTGGCGATGGGCGGGCGGATTGTCGTCATCGGTGTCGGAAGCGGTGCCCGCGGCGAGATCGATCTCATGCAGATCATGGGCAAGCGAGCGACGCTGCGGGGCTCGACCCTGAGAGCTCGATCCGTGGCGGAGAAGGCCGCCGCCACCCGGCTCGCCGAACACGACCTCGTCCTGGCGCTCGGTGCCGGATCGGTTCGGGTCCCGCTGGAGGCGACGTACCCCATCGAAGCGGCGGAGGCCGCCTACGAGCGGTTCGCCGCCGGCGGCAAACTGGGCAAGCTCGTCCTACTACCGGGGGCGGCGGCCGCCGAGGAAGCGACGACGCGCTCGTGACGGCGGTGCACGAGGGTGACCTCGTCTTCGAACCGAGGCCGGAACGCATCGCCCGCGCCCAGCTCACCGAATTCATGGGCTGGCTGCGAGATCGTGACATCGTGAATGTCGCCACCTACGGTGAGCTGCACAACTGGTCGACTCGGGACCTCACCGCATTCTGGTCTGCTCTGGCCGAATGGGACGGTGTCGTCTGGCGGAAGCCGCCCGAGAAAGGACAGATCCTCATCGTGAGCAACGGCGCCGAGGGCGCCCGTTGGTTCCCGGGCACCGAGCTCAACTACGCCGACCACGTGCTCCGTCACCCGCCCGAGGCACCCGCCGTCATCGCGATCGACGAGGCCGGAGAGCGACGGGCGCTCAGCTACGGGGAGCTCACCGCACTGGCCGGAGCGGTCGCCGCCGGTCTCCGGCGGCTCGGCGTCGCCGCCGGAGATCGCGTGGCTGCAGTCCTGCCCAACGGCGCGGAGGCGGTGGCCGCCTTCCTCGCCGTGGCCAGCCTCGGAGCGATCTGGTCGAGCTGCGCACCCGAATTCGGGGCTCCGAGCATGGCCGATCGCTTCCAGCAGATCCGCCCGCGCGTGCTCCTCGTCGCAGATGGCTACCGCTACGGCGGCAAGGTCTTCACGCTCGAGGACAAGACGGCCGAGCTCGTCGCCGGCCTACCAGATCTCACCGCCATCGTGCAGGTGCCCGTGCTGGCGGATGCGACCGCCGGCCAGCCCGCACGGGGCGAGGCCTCGGTGGGTGCCGAGCTTGGCCCCCCGCGCCTGAGCTGGGCCGAGCTCGTGGCGGAGCCGGCGCCGCTCGAACCTGTCCCGGTCCCCTTCGAGCACCCCCTGTGGATCCTGTACTCCTCGGGGACGACAGGACTTCCAAAACCCATCGTCCACGGTCACGGCGGCATCGTTATCGAACACGTGAAGGCCGCGAGGCTGCACAGCGACTTCGCCCCAGGCGAGCGAGCCTTCTGGTTCACCACGACGGGCTGGATGATGTGGAACTTCCTCATCGGCGGCCTGCTCGCAGGAACAACCGTCGTGTGCTACGACGGCAGCCCCGTCTACCCGGACCAGATGGCCCTCTGGCGGATGGCAGCGAGCGAGGGCGTCACGTACTTCGGTACGAGCGCACCGTTCATCGAGGGTTGCCGCAAGGCCGGACTGTCGCCCCGGCGGGAGCTCGACCTGTCGACCATCCACTCGATCGGATCGACGGGCGCTCCCCTGCCGCCGGAGGGCTTCGCCTGGGCGTCGACCGAGATCGGCGACGACGTGCTCGTCGGCTCAGTGTCCGGCGGCACCGATGTCTGCGCGGCCTTCCTGCACTCCTGCCCCCTGCTGCCGGTGTTCGCGGGCGAGCTGCAATGTGCCGCCCTCGGGTGCGCCGTCGAGGCGTTCGACGCGGCCGGCCGGCCGGTGGTGGATGAGGTCGGCGAGCTCGTGATCACTGCGGCCATGCCCTCCATGCCGCTCAGCTTGTGGGGAGATGACGACGGGAGCCGGCTGCACGCCAGCTACTTCGCGGATTACCCCGGAGTGTGGCGCCACGGCGATTGGGTGAAGCGCACGAAGCGGGGCACATTCGTCGTCTACGGGCGCTCAGACGCCACGATGAACCGGGGGGGCGTGCGCATGGGCACGTCGGAGTTCTACCGGGTCGTCGAGGCGATCGACGGGGTCAGCGAGAGCCTTGTCGTCGACACCACCGAGCTCGGGCGGGTCGGCGAGCTCGTGCTCCTCGTCGTGCCGGACGCCGGGGCCGACACCGCTGATCTCGAGCGACGAATCCGATCGACGCTACTGGAGCGGGTGTCGCCTCGCCATGTGCCGGACGTCGTCCTGTTTGTCGGCGGCCTTCCTCGGACGCTGAACGGGAAGCGGGTCGAGGTGCCCATCCGGCGCATCCTCCTCGGCAGCTCACCGGAGCGGGCGGTCTCGCGGGACTCCCTGGCGAACCCCGAATCTCTCGACGGCGTGCTCGAGGTGCTGCGAGAGGCCCGCCTGCTCTGAGGCTCAGGCAACCGGATGGGGCGGTGGATCCGGTCGGCGGGGACGCCGGCGCCCAGCCGCCTCGTAGGCTCTCAACGTGCTCCAACTCTTGGCCGCCCGGCGGGCTGCCCACGCTGCAGATGACCGAGGCCGCTCGATGCCAGGTGAGAGCCAGTGGCTGCGCGGCCCGGCTGCCCTCCTCGTGGTGGCAGCGGTCGCTCTCGCAGGCTGCTCGAATTCGTCGGCCGGCCCCGGCTCGACCACGAGCTCGCTGGGCTCTTCCACCACGACCACGACCTCGTCGCCGGCGCCCACGTCGACGACACCGGTGCCGGCGGGCGTCGAGAAGATCTACCTGGCCATGGTGGCCAGCGTCCGTCGTGCCACCTCGGTTCACTACGTAGCCACCTCCAAGACGACGACGTCGGGCGGCACGAACGACTTGCATTTCATCACCAGCGTCGGCGCCTCGGCGGGTGTTCAGGTCACGACGTGGACGGAGTCCGGCGAGACGGGGACCTTCACGATCATCGCCATCGGCTCGACGACGTACCTGCAGGCGGACGCCGACTCGCTCGCCACGTTCTTCGAGGCCGTGCCGGCAGCGGACGCCAGCACGTACGCCGGCAAGTGGATCTCGTTCACGCCGAGCGACGCGCCGTACAAATCGCTCCACAGCGGCGACTTCACCATCGGCTCGCTCGTCGCCAGCCTCAAGTTCCTGCCGACGGCTGCTACCACGAAGGCACGCACGATCGTCATGACTGGCAAGCCGTCACCGACCACGACCGTCCCCGCCGGCGAGGTGGCCACGGCCATCACGACGATCTCGCGGTCGACGAAACGCCCCATCTCTCAGCTGTTCAACGTCTCCTACGAGGGCAACACGGCCCGTAGCTCCGTCGTCTTCAGCCAGTGGGACACGGCCACCGTGCCGACCGCACCAAGCGGCGCCATCACGTGGGCC
>Ga0187883_10000323_pt1 | contig 32027 bp, 33 predicted proteins | sample June2016WEW_20_1_2_FD_132966 | JGI IMG/M metagenome (GOLD analysis project Ga0187883, IMG submission 132966) | Peatland microbial communities from SPRUCE experiment site at the Marcell Experimental Forest, Minnesota, USA - June2016WEW_20_10 | ecosystem: Environmental > Terrestrial > Soil >...
CCTCACGCCGCTAGCCTCTCCCGCAGCAGGCCGACAAACTCGGCGGGGCGCTCCAGCGCCGGGAGGTGGCCGACGTACGGCCAGTCGACGCGCCGGGCACCGGCGGTCTCGCCGACGACGCGCGCGGCGGCGGCGTGCACTGTGTCCAGGTCGAGCCCGCCGACGAGGACGAGCACGGGAACCGCGATCTCGCCGAGCCTGTCCCGGGCGGGCGGCTCCAGTTCCTTCTCCTCAACGTCATCCCAGTCCGCAGTCACCTCGAACGCCCGCCGCTGCATGCGCGCGACCAGCTCACGGACCGCGGGATCGACCTGGCCAGCCGAACGTCCACGGTACGCACGGCGTTCTGCCCGTCACAACGGACTTTCCCGGCCGGCCGCGTGCCCCCAGCGGTAGTTGTCACTGGGACGGCGGGATGTCCAGGACCTCGGAGGCTGATTACTGGCGGCGGCCAAAACCGATGAGATCGGATACCCGCCCCGGGAGACAGAACAGCGGGTGCAAGATCTCGTTCACCGGAACCGAGACGTTACGCAGAGCGCGCGACGTGATGCTTACCCCGTCATGCCAGGGCCTGCCTGTGCGTAAACCTGTAGATAACTTGTGCAAACCCGCGGGGAATCTGTGCGCAATGTGCGGACAACGGTGTGGAATTCTCGGTCGGCCGCGCCTGCGGAAGGGCCGTTACCTGCGAGAACACCATCGGAGCCCTGTGCAGTGAGAGAAGCCTGAAAATGTCCACATGCCACACCGAAATGGCTTATAAATAAGCCGAACGGTTACCGTATATTGATCAGGCTGTGATTCGGCGGCAGGAGCGTAGGGGATTCGAGAGCCCAGACGGTGAGCCCGGGCGCTTTGCAGCGGGAGGAGAAGCGTCACGATGGCGTACAACGGACCGGGGAACCAGGCCTGTCTGACGGCAGGCAGCGTTTCCCCCTGCCGAGACACAAACAACGGCCCGGCATGGCCGCAGCCCGCCCCGCTGTACCACCGGCACCCCGGGCACGCCCAGGACGCCATCCTCGGCACCCGTGCCTATTCCCCGGGGCGGGTCATGGCAGCTCTACGGCGGCTCACCTCACCTCTGGCTGAACTGGAGGCCTGCGCATGAAGATCAAGATCCGGCGAGACGACGCCAGCACGCTCGAGAGCAACGAGTGGCTTCAGACGAATGACTGGATCGCCGAGCTGCGTGAAAGCGGCCGTGCCGAGCCGCCCCGCCAGGGCCACCCCGAGCCGCCCCGCAATGGCGGCCCCAGATCGGAAGCCGCCGCCTCGTATGCCAGCCCCACCGCGGGCGCCGAGGTCCATGCCCGCACCCAGATAACGGAGCGGGCCGCGATCGGCGACCAGCTGCGGCTGCCGGTCGCGTGGTGCGAGATGGGTTCTTGCATCCGGCGCCACGCCGATCGCGCGGCGCTCGGCGAAGCCGACATCCGCGCCCGCGCGATCTTGGCCGGCTGGCGTGTCGATGCCCTCGGCCGGCTGGCCTGCCCCCGATGCCAGCAGAACTGCCCCGGCTTCCGGGCCTCCCGCCCGGTTGTGCTGTGGGACAGGAACACGGCCATCATCAGGGCCGGCCTGATGCTGGCCGCGGTCCGCAGCGAACACTGGCGGCCAAGACCATGCCCGCCAGCCGGGCGGCCCGCGCCACCGGAGGCTGGCACATCGGTCCCACGGCAGCGGCAAGGCCAAGGCCGCCGCGGCTATCTCACGGGTCGGCAGGGAGATGCTCGCTTACATCGGCTTCAATTGGCGTGATCACTATTGCGGAGGCTGGCGAGCCGGTGCCGACCTCCTGCAGCCTGCTCAGCAGGTACCGGCGCTCCACCTCCGACGGCGCCCGCGACAGCGCGCGCTCATAGGCCGCCGCGGCGGCGGCCTGATCGCCGCGGCGCCGCAGCAGGTCGGCCCGCGTCGCCTCCAGCAGGTAATACCGCTCCAGCCGAGCGTCGCCGCTGAGCTCGTCGACGATCGCCAGGCCCGCATCGATGTCGCCGGCCATCGCCACCGCCACCGCCCGGTTGAGCCTCACTACGGGCGACGGCAGCTGTCCCTCCAGCAGCGCGTAGAGGCCGGCGATCTCACGCCAGTCGGTGTCGACGGCGCTTCCGGCGCGGGCGTGGCAGGCGGCGATCGCCGCCTGCAGCTGGTAGGGCCCGACCTGCCGCCGGCGCAGCGCCGACTCCAGTAGCCGCAATCCCTCGTGGATCTTCACCTTGTCCCAGCGGCCCCGGTCCTGCTCCTCCAGCGTGATCAGCTCGCCGTCGCCGCCCACGCGCGCGTGGCGGCGGGAGTGGTGCAGCAGCATCAGCGCCAGCGCGGCCATCACCTCGGGCTCGCCCGGCAGCATCTGCTGCAGAGCCCGCCCCAGGCGGATCGCCTCGTCGCACAGGCCGGCGCGGATCAGCTCCGTGCCCGAGGAGGCCGAGTGGCCCTCGTTGAACATCAGGTACAGCACCGCCAGCACCCCGGCGGTGCGTTCCGGCAGCAGATGCGCGGGCGGCACCCGGTAGGGGATCCCGGCGGCGGCGATCTTCGCCTTGGTGCGGGTCAGGCGCTTGGCCATCGTCGCCTCGGGCACCAGGAACGCTCTGGCTATCTCCGCTGTGCTGAGTCCGGCGAGGCTCCGCAGCGTCAAGGCCACCCGGCCCTCCAGCGGGAGGGCCGGGTGACAGCACGTGAACATCAGTCGCAGGCGGTCGTCCTCGATCTCGGTCGTGGGCGCGAACAGGTCTTCCATCGGATCCTCGGAATCGATGCCAGCGCCGATGGGATCGTGGCCGGCCTGGTCGAGCAGTTGCGCGGCGCGCGCCGCGCGCCGCAGGCGGTCGATCGCGCGGTTGCCGGCGACGGTCGTCAGCCAGGCGCCGGGGCGCTGCGGGACGCCGTCGACCGGCCAGCGCCGCAGCGCCTCCGTGAAGGCCTCCTGCGCGCAGTCCTCGGCCAGGTCCCAGTCACCGGTCCGCCGGATCAGCGTCGCGACGACGCGGCCCCACTCCTGGCGGAAGGCCGCGTCGAGCGCGCGCTGAACCGCGGGCGTGGTCATTCGCTATAGAACGGGCGCACCTCGATCGCGTGGTAGCGGGCGATCGGATGCGCGGCCGCGAGCTCGATCGCCTGCTGCCGATCAGCGCAGCTGACGACGTCGATGCCGGCGATGAACTCCTTCGTCTCGATGAACGGCCCGTCACTGAGCTGCATCTCCCCGTCACGGACGCGCAGCGTCGTGGCCGTGTCCGGGCCGCCCAGCGCGTTCCCCAGGATGTAGCGGCCGCGCGCCTCCGCATCCTGCCGCCAGGCGTCGTACTCCCGCATCACCGCCTCGTCGTCCAGCGGCGCCGCTGGCGTTCCGCCCATCCACATGGTCAGCAGGTACGGGGTGCCCGCCGAGTCGTCCCCCCGCCCGAACGCCGACGCCCCCGCAGCCATCCGCAGCCCGTCCCTGAACGGCCGGATCTCGAACGGATGGAACCGGGATACCGGGCTCGTGGCCACTACCTCGATCGCCTCGTCCAGGTCGGCACACTCGAGCAGGTCGAAGCCCGCCACGAACTCCTTGGTCTCCGCGAACGGGCCGTCGGTCACCAGCGTCTCGCCGTCGCGCACGCGCACCGTCGCCGCCGTCTCCGGGAAGGCCAGCTCCCGGCCGAGCAGCCGCACGCCGCGGCCGTCCATTTCCTCGATCCAGCGTGGGAGTTCGCGCTGCATGACCGCCAGGGCCTCCGGCGCCGCCTCGCCCTCGGTGCCGATGAACGCCACGTATTTCATCTCAGCCTCGCTTCCCGTAGACGTAACTGGTGATCGCCTGTTCGCGCGCCGCCTGTACGCGCTGGTTGATCTGTCGGTGGGTGCGCTGCATGTCGCCGCCCTTCGGTCTGGATTTGGCGCTTACGACCAGACGACGAACGGGAACCGCCCAGAAGGACACCTGCGAAGTGTGTAGCCGGGCACCCACTGGCGCCCGGCCTTCAACTACGCCAGCGCGGCCTGGATCAGGGCCGAAGTCTATGCGGCACGCCGCATTAGCGGAGTAGCCGACCGGTCTGCGTCATCCTTCTGATATGCGCCAACCCGAGCCGAGGAAGATCACCCGCAAGTTAAACGGCAAGCTCTGGGAACGTCAGCGTCGGTGATCACGTGATCACCGCAGGCCTGCCCATGGCCGGGCAGCGGATCACGCTGCGTCTCGGCGGCCCGGTTGCCCACATCCTGTCCGGCACCCTGGCCCGCACCGTCGCCTGCCCCGTCCCCGTGCAGGCCCGCGCCCGGCTGCGCGGTGCACGCGCCGCAGCCGCAGGCCGCGGCTACCTGAACCTCAGCTGGTCAAGCGGCGGGTATCGGTCCGCGGCGCGATCATGATCGGCGGGCAGGGGATCCAGGTCGGCCTCCCGCACGCTGGCAAGACCGCCGAGGTCACCATCGAAGCCGACATCTACCGGATCACTGTCGAGGACGGCATTGCCAATCGGTCTCAGACCGGCCCTGTCGGGTCCTGTTGCGGTCAGTTTTGGTGGTCAGCTCCAAGTCGGCGGCGGCGGGCTGACCACAGCTCCGTAGAGATCTACAGGCGCTCGCCTGACCAGCTTGTCTCCGCGTTGACCTGCCAGGACGTTGCTCAGCAGTACGGAGTGGTTGTCAGTGTCTGGCGTCGTCGTGAGACCAAAATCAGGCCAGGGCATGTCAAGCTGGCGGCTGTCAGTTCGATGGTGCTTGGAGGAATGCGGTGAATGCCGGGAGGGCGGCCGGGTCTTGGAACAAGAACCCGTGGCCGCCCTCGTCGCCGTGCAGCCCGGCGCCGCGGACGCGCGATGCGATGTTGCTGCTGTTGCGGGCCGGTGCGATCCCGTCACAAGCTCAACCGGCATCAGGGTCATCCCCTTACAATGACCACCCGGCTTCCGCCCCCGACGCTACCCGCCTGCCGGGTGTCCCCTGTCATCCATCCCGGGTAATCCAAGCGCTCAAGCCGCCCACAGCCAGGCAGGCGCATCACCTTGGACGAGTCGTCTCATACGACCCTGCCCCGACCCCTGCTTGCAAAGGTGGTGGCCACGACCGGCCGACCTGCGCCTGCACAGCTCAAGTCCACTGCTGGCTGTCCGTGGGCGACCGCGAATCACCGCGGATCGCCCTGCGTCCGGGCACGCGGCGGGCACGGCGCGGCTTTCTTTGCCCTAGCCGCTTCACCACCCCGAGTAGGGTGGCTCGCGCCGCTCGATGTGGTTGTCGTAGTCGCGGTGCTCGACCACCTGGCCCTGGTCGTCGAAATGCAGCACCGTCACTCCCGCGTAGGTGAGTTCCTGGCCCTGCTCGGTCCAGCTGGCCCACCATTCGACCGCGGCCCGGCGGCCCGAGACGATCGGCCGGCCGAACCAGCACTCGATATTCTCCTCGGCTGGGAGCTGCTCGCCGAGGTAGCGGCGGACGCCAGCCAGGCCGAGGTCCGGCTGGCGGAACGCGGGAGAGCGGTACACTACCGTGTCGGCATACAGGGCGGCGATGGCCTCGGCATCCCGCTGCGGCCAGGCCCACGACCAGGTGTCCGCCCAGCGCCGGGCGGCGGTCTCAGCATCCATGCCAGCGATTCAAACAGGTCGCCCGTAGTTCCGTATATAGGACGACCTTCTAACCCGAAAAGATCGGCGAGCGCACCTGCCATCAGCTCATGCACCCGCTGACCTGCCGGAATGGCGCTCAACCATACGCAATGGGGCGACGGCATTGAGCGCCGCTGTCCGGCCAAAATCCGGCCACCGTAGCCGGATAACTATGCTCGGCTGGCCGTCAGCTGACTGTCAAGCTGCAGTTGACGGCCAGCCCGGCCCGGAACCGTGGACTCCGCAAGGCTTCAAGTGGGATGCTGCCATCTGCTGCTTTCTGGTACCTGACTGCCAAGACCAGCACCCGCCAAACGCCGGAGGGTCCATGCCACAACCGGGAAGCAAGGAGGGCACAGCTCTTCTATCATCCCTGAGCAAACAGCGCGCTCACGTGCTGGGGATTCTGGAGGGCCTTCCCGAAGAGGCTCTGCGGCGTCCAGTACTGCCGTCGGGATGGACGTGCCTGGGGCTGGTCCAGCACCTCGCCATCGACGTCGAGCGATTCTGGTTCCGCCATGTCGTCTCCGGCGAGCCCGATGACTCGGCTGAGACCCTGACCAACGCCTGGCAGGTCGGCTCCGAGGTTCCAGTCGACGCCGTGCTCGACGGCTACCGGCGGGAGATAGAACGCGCGAACGAAGTCATCGCCGCTACTCCGATGGACGCCGCCCCGGCCTGGTGGCCCGATTTCTTCGGGGATTTCCGGTTGGAGGATCTGGAGGCGATCATGCTTCACGTGATCACCGAGACCGCGTGTCACGCCGGGCACCTGGACGCGGCACGCGAGCTGATAGACGGCCGGACCTGGCTTATCCTCACGGGATGAGCTGAAGGAAGCGCCAACGTCGCCACGGTCCATCCCCATCCCCTGATAGACCCCATGTCACTGTCGTGACGCCGGCAGATGGGTGAAACTTGGGTGCGCCCCCGCTGACGTCGTTGCACCTTGGTGCTATGTGGCCTGTCTGATAGATGGACGCTGGAGCCAGCCCGCTCGGGCTCGGTGCCGGTAGCCCGGCTGGACGTATTTGACCTTCCGCTTCCTAGCCCTGCCCAGGTATCTCAGGATGCGGGCTTGGTCCGACAATCAGCGTTACCCGGTGTTCTCGCGCCTGACACGCGATATCATCGCTGGTATGACCTTTGGGGCGAGGTAGAACTCGGACCCGAGGTCCGGGACTGGCTGGAGGGGCAGGATCCGCGAGACCGCGGAGATTGCCAGGGCCATTGCGGCGATGGCCCGCTGCCAGGCCGACGGCCACACGGCTGATGAGGAGGACGGATGACGATGAGCCAGTACGCACCACGGCGGACCCGCCCCGCCGACGCCCGTCAGGCCCGGATGGGCCGTCCGGAGGTCGCAGCCGCCTATGAGCAGACCCGGCTGCGCTACGAGCTTGCCGAAGCGGTCAGGCTGCGCCGCGAGGAACTGGGCTGGTCCCAGCGCCAGCTGGCCGAGCGGGCCGGGATGAGACAGCCCGGCGTCGCCCGGTTCGAGGCTGGCGGCACCACCCCCACCCTGCCGCTGCTGGAACGGCTCGCCGAGGCGCTTAGCCTGACGCTCACCGTCAGCCTCGGCTCAGGACACCGCCGGCCGGCGTGACCTCCAACCATCAAGTGTGATTCAGGTCACATTTCTATGGGCTGGCGGACTCTTGCGGACTACGACGGCCGTTCCCGCAACCCGGCACAAACGGCCACCCGGACCCGCCAGCCGTGGCCATGATCACTCAAACGCCGGCGAACAAGAGTGTCAGACGCAGATGTAAACATGGACGCTGGTGAAATTAATACTTCTGTGGAGCCGCCTATCGGAATCGAACCGATGACCTGTTCATTACGAGTGAACCGCTCTGCCGACTGAGCTAAGGCGGCATGCCGCTACGAGAGCGGCAGCGCAAGGAGTCTACCGGTCCGCGGCCGGTTCCTGCCCTGGGTGGTACTTAGCCTCATACGCCTGCCTGGATCCGCACACGCTGGCCCGCGGGCATGCGCAACGTCGTCCGTCCTCGGCCAGCTTGACCACGACCTGATCGGCAGGCACGTTGTGCCCGACTACCGTGCCCGGCCCGTCCGGCGACTCCACCGAGGAACCCAGCGCCGGGGCCTTCTGCCGGAAATCCTGATACAGCGGATGCTCGTACTTCAGGCAGCACATCAGCCGCCCGCACGCTCCGGCGATGCGCAGCGGGTTCACCGGCAGGTCCTGATCCTTGGCCATCCGCACCGACACCGGCTCGAAGTCCTTCAGGAACGTCGCGCAGCACAGATCCCGTCCGCATGGGCCGATCCCGCCTTGCAGCCGGGCCTCGTCGCGCGGCCCGATCTGCCGGAGCTCGACGCGCGCGCGCAGCCGCTCGGCCAGCTCGCGGACCAGCGAACGGAAGTCGACCCGGTGCGGCGCGCTGAAGTAGATCGTGAGGACGTTCGGCGCGTCCAGGTAGTCCACCGCGATGATCTTCATCGGCAGCTCGAGCTCGCGCACCAGCCGCCGGGCCGCAACCCGCGCCTCAGCCCGCCGGGCCCGGTTGGCCTCATTCCTGCTCAGATGGTCCCCGGTGGCCAGCCCCGCGCAGACCGGCAGCCCGCCGATGTCATCGTCCACCCATTGCGGCGCCCAGATGCACTCAGCCACCTCCGGACCCGCGTCGGTGGGCACCAGCACCTTCGCCCCGACGGCCGGCGAATGCGGCCCAGGGTCCAGGTAGTACAGCCGGCCATGCCGCTCGAAGCTGACCGCCATCATCATGCCCACCCGGTCAGGTTACGGTGCGATCACTACGGCCGTCTCCCTGGGCTAGCCGTCATAGCACTTTTAACGGAGACCGCTGCCCGATCGGCACGCTACGCCCGGTCTGCGAGACGCCGGTCTGCGACGAGCAGCCCACGCCGGCCGCGCGTCAGGTCCGGACCGGCGCTGAGGCGGGCCCGGCGTCGGGAATTTCCGCCTCGCGGCGGGCGAGCTTGGACGGCCACCAGTTATAGCGGCGGCACAGCACGACGATCGCCGGGACCATGAGCGTCCGCACCAGGAAGGTGTCAAGCAGCACGCCAAGGGCGATCGCGGTGCCGAGCTGCTTGATCTGGCTGGTGGCGCCGGTCACGCCCGCCGCGCCGAATGTGGCGGCGAGGATCAGGCCGGCCGACGTGACGGTGGTGCCGGTGTGGTGCGCCGCAGTCGCGACGGCCTCACGCAGCGGAGCCTGCTGCGCCTCCTCACGGATCCGGGTCATGATCAGGATGTTGTAATCCTCGCCGAGCGCCATCAGGAAGATGAAGAGCAGGAACGGCAGCACGAAGTTCAGCCCGGCGTCGCCTACTCCGTCCTGGAAGATGAGCACCGCGATGCCTAGGGCGGCGAAGTAGCTGAGCAGGACGGTCGCGACCAGGTACAGCGGCGCGACCAGGCTGCGCAGCAGCAGCCCGAGCAGCAGCGCGAGCAGGATGATCACCACCGGCACGATCTCCTCGAGGTCGCTCTGGGACACGGTGCTCACGTCGTAGGAGGACGGCGCGAGGCCGCTGACCCCGTTGTCGGTGGCTTTGACCGCCTGCTGCACGCTGGTCACGGCGCTGCGGACGGCCGGAACCGCGTTCAGGGCGGCCGTGCTGGACGGTGAGCCCGCCGTGAGCGAGGTGTAGAACTGCACAGTCTTGCCGTTGGGGCTGACGAACTGCGAAGTGGCGCGGTAGGAGGCGTACTCCTGCGCGGACACCGGAGTGCCAGCGGGCTCCGTGGCCGGGAGCTTGCCTGGCGGCCCGAGCTGCTTGTAGAGGCTGCTCAGCTGCTGAGTGCTTGTCGATGTGCCGTTTGCATTGAACAGGCCGGTGACGGACGCGAAGACCGATTTCTTGCCGAGGTCATTCTCGGCGTCCTGAACCGGCGTGAGGTTGTTCCACACCGACGACGGGTAGACGAGCAGCACGCTGGTCGGGTTGGCGACCGCAGGCGGGTAGTGAGCGTTGATCACGTTGGTGCCCTCAGCCGACTGGCTGCCCGCGGGCCCGGTGGTCGTTCCGCCGAAGCCACTGGAGGTATACCCGGCCGCGCCGACGCCCAGCGCCCCAAGGAAGACCACCCCGAGTATCAGGGTGACCAGCGGGTGCGCGATCACGACGTCGGCGACCCTGGCCCAGACGCCCTCGCGCTTGGCAAGCCGGACCGGGCGCGGCCAGAAGGTTGCCCGCCCGAACACCGCGATCAGGGCAGGGACCAGCGTGAGCGCGGCGATGAGCATGATGGCCACGCCCAGTGCCAGAGCCGGGCCGAGTCCTGAGTACAGGCCGAACGACGCTAGCAGCAGGCACAGCAGAGCGACGATGACGGTGCCGCCCGAGAACGTGATCGACTCGCCGACGTAACGCCCGGCCCGCTCGATAGCCGCGTGCGGAGTTGCGCCGCGGGCCATCTCCTCCCGTACCCGCATGATGAGGAACAGGCCGTAGTCGGTTCCAGCGCCGAGCAGCAGCACGGTCAGCATTGTCTGCGTGATGGTGGACACCTGGAGGCCCGCCGTGGACATCTCGGCAATGATGCGCCCGGACATCTCCAGGACGAGAATCGCCGGCAGCAGCGTCACCAGCGGCGCGAGCAGTGCGCGGAACACGATCACGAGCATGACCAGGATGATGACGATCGAAAGGTTCTCGGTGAGCTTCTGCGCGCTGGCCTGGGAGTTCTGGTTGTCCACCGCGGTGGGCAGCTGCCCCGTGAGGTAACCGGTCAGCCCGGCCGGCAGCCCGCCGTGCGCGATCGTCGAACGAATGGCCGCGACGGTCGGTGCTGCCTTGGTGCTAGATGTCAGGACGTTGATGACCACCTGCGCCTTGTCGGCCAGGCCGTCCTGGGACAGGCCCTGATCGGACACCGACACGACGTGATCGTCCTTCGCGATCTTGTTCTCCAAGCTGGTGATGGCGCTCTGGTCGCTGCTGGTGAGCTTGGACGTGCCGAGGACGACGAGCGTGCCGGTCGTGTCGTTGGCGGGCTGGAACGGGGCCGCCAGGGCCAGCGCATGCTCGCTCGGCGAGCTGGCCGGCAGGAACGAGCTGTTGTCGGTGTTGATCGCACCGGACAGGGCCGGAAACAGCGCGATGCACAGGGCGCCGGCGATCACCCAGCCAGCGATGATCGCATAACGGAACCGGATCGCGAATCGGGCGAGTCCGGCCATGAAGTTCCCCATCGGCCGCCCCCCGGTGGCATGGCTCCCTGCTCGCTGACGATTACACCAAGTCTCCCCTGAGCTGCGGAATGTAATCAGAAGGCTCACGGCCGACAGGCTGACCCAGCTTGATCCGGCCCGATTGGGGAAGATTTGTAAGTTGAGACAGATCCGGCTGGCCGGCCCGGCGGCGCCCGGCTAGCGGGCAGCAAGGGCAAGGGTCATCTCCTCGACGGCAAGCAGCGGCGCGACGCTGGCGGCCAGCCGCTCCCGGCATGCCATGATCGCCTCGATCCTGCGCACGGTCGCCTCTGGCGGGCCCGCGGCGGCGAGCTTGCCAAGGTCCTCCTGCTGCGCCGCGTTGGCGAGCTCCACATCAGCGCCGAACTGGACCGCGAGCACGTCGCGGTAGAACCCGGCCAGGTCAAGCAGCGCCCGGTCAAGGGAGTCGCGTTTCAGCCGCGTGGCGCGCGACTTCTGCCTGTCCTCCAGGTCCTTCATGGCGCTGGCCGACCCGCGGACAGCGGTGGCCACGCCCTTGCCGGTCGAGCCCTCGCCGAACGCCTGGCGCATCGCCTCCCGTTCCGGCACGTCAAGCTCCTCTGTCACCGCGGCGGCCTCCGCCTCAGCCGCCTTGACGAGCACGGCAGCCGCCGCGAGCGCCTGGCCGAGGCCGCCCCCCGGCCGGGCCATGCCGACCTGGAGCGGGACCCGCAGCACCTCGGCCCGGCGCCTGGCTGCCGCCGGGTCGGTGGCCAGCCGCCTGGCCCGGCCGATGTGTCCCTGCGCCGCCCGTGCGGCCGCGAGCGCCTGCTTCTCGCCGACGCCCTCGCGGGTCAGCACCTCGGCCACGGCCGAGGTGGGCGGGGTGCGGAGCGTGATCAGGCGGCATCGCGACCTGATCGTCGTGGGGAGGTCAGCCGCCGATGGCGCACAGAGCAGCCACACCGTCCGGGGCGACGGCTCCTCTATCGCCTTAAGCAGGGCATTCGCGGCCTGTTCGGTGGCGCGGTCGGCGTCCTCGAACAGGACCACCCGCCAGCGTCCGTAGACCGGCGCGGCAGCAGCGCGCAATACCAGGTCCCTGGTCTGCCGCACGCCGTAGGACAGGCCATCCGGGCGGACCAGCAGCAGGTCCGCGTGGGTGCCTCCGGCGGCCTGGTGACACGACGAGCATTCGCCGCAGCCCTGCCGATCGCAGAGCAGCGCGGCAGCGAAGCCGCGGGCCGCGACCGAGCGGCCGGACCCGGGCGGCCCGGTGAAGAGCCACGCGTGCGTCATCGCCAGCGAGGCCCCAGCCCCAGGTCGCTGCGCTGCGGCGACCGACCCAGGGGACGCGGCGGAGTCCGGCCCGCCTCCTCGCGTCGCAGAACCTGAGGCGCGTCCTGGCATCGCAGAACCCGGCGCGCCGCCGACTGGGCGGGCGCCACCCCGGGCCGCCACCGCCGCGGCGGCAGCGGAAGCGGCAGCCCTGAGCTGGCCGACCACCGCATCCTGGCCGGCCAGCTCGTCGAAGACCGGGCCGCCGCTCATTGCCGCACCGCCGGGAAGCTCCCTGTGCCCGCCCCGCCGGTCATTCAAGGACCGCCGGGATGCTGCCGGTGATCTCCTCAGCGGTCAGCGGCACCGGGTCGGGCAGCAGATCCCTGACCCGGCTCTGGATCTCCCGGCTGAGCTCGGCCGACGGCCTGGTTGCGTCCAGCACGAGGTAACGACCGGGCTCCGCCTCGGCCAGCGCGAGGAACCCGCGCCTGACCCGCTCGTGGAACGCCGTTGGCTCGGCCTCAAGCCGGTCGCCCGACCGCTCCCGCCGCTGCAGCCCCACAGCAGGGGCCAGGTCGAGGAGGATGGTCAGGTCGGGCATCAGGCCGCCGGTCGCCCACTGGTTCAGCGTGGCCACCTCGCTGACCGGCAGCAGCCGCCCGGCTCCCTGATAGGCCAGCGAGGAATCCACGTACCTGTCGGTGACGACGACCGCGCCGCACTCCAGCGCCGGGCTGATCACCGAGGCAACGTGCTCGGCCCGGTCGGCCGCGTACATCAGCGTCTCGGACCGGGGTGACAGTCCGGTATGCGTGGTATCGAGCAGCAGGGCACGCAGCCGCATCCCGACCTTGGTCGCGCCAGGTTCCTGCGTGGCCACCACGTCATAGCCCTGGTCGCGCAGCCAGATGGCCAGCAGCCTGGCCTGGGTCGACTTGCCTGCCCCCTCGCCACCCTCCAGGGCGAGGAGCAGCCCGCGGCCGGCGCGCGGCCGGCCGCCGTTACTGTGCGCAGGCGCCGGCGCCGGCAGGAAAGGCTCGCTACGGAAGACCGAGGTCAGGTCCGCGAGCAACGGCACCCCCCGGCGGTCATCCATCTGCCGGTAGGAGACGATGCCGAGGACCAGCGCCACGGCGGCGCCGAGCAGCAGCACGATATTGATGCCGACGTCGGCGTAATCGACGTTGCCGATCCGCACGGTGGCCGAGCCTGACATGGCGCGGATCGCCGCGCTGAGCCCCGCCGCGACGACCGCCGCGACCGGAATCACGGCGAAGAGGATCACCTTGATAGCCGACTGCAGGAACGCGAACGTCCGGCCGCGGGTGTCGTCGTCCACTTCAAGCCCGACGATCGTGTAGCCGGTCACGTAGGCGATGCCCGCGCACGATCCCAGCGCGACAACCAGGATGGTCACCACGACAAGGTTCGGGATCAGGGCGATCAGCACCAGCATGATCGCCGCGAACACGATGGTCACCCCGAAGAGCCTGCGCCTGGAGAACCCGCGCAGTACCCGCAGACCGACGACCATGCCGAAGGCTATCCCGACGAAGATCGCCGAGAAGACCACGCCCCAGCCCGCGTCGCCGCCGTGCAGCGTGTACGAGACGTAGGACCGGCCCAGGCCCACGATCACGCCCGCTGCGGCGAACGCGCCTGCCAGGCCGATGACGATGCCGCGCACCACCTGGTTACGGCCGATGAACCGCCAGCCGTCCCAGATCGCTCTGGCCACCGACGGCTCGGAGACCTCGGCGCTCCGCCTGCGCTGCCCGATCTCCCGGAGAGTGAAAACCGTGAGAGCAGACACAACGAAAGTCGCCGCGTTGAAGTAAAGCGCCAGGTTGACCTGATTAGTAGTGAAATAGTGTGATATCGAGCCGAGCGCCCTGCTGACCACCGCGAGCAGGCTGAAAACCAGCCCGGCGATCGGGGCGGTGCCGTATGTGGTGAGCAGGCTCAGCTGATTTGCCTGCTCGAGCCGGTCCGGCGGGACCAGATTCGGGATCACTGCGTCCTTGGCCGGTGTCCAGAACAGCGAGGCGCAGGAGGCCAGGAACTGCACGACATACATCCAGGTCAGCTTGTTGACCAAGCCGAGCGACAGGTTTACCGGGATGGACAGGTACAGCGCCGCGCGCAGCACATCGCCGACGATCATGTTCAGGCGCCGGTCGAACCGGTCAGCGACCGCCCCGGCCAGCGGGCCGAGCAGGAGTGCCGGAAGCAGCGAGACCAGCCAGACGCCGCTGACCGCTGTCACCTGTGCCGTTGATCCGTGCCGTCCGGTCAGGTCGAACGCCAGCGCCGTCAGCGCGAGCAGGCTCAGCCAGTCCCCCAGGCTGGACAGCGAGCCAGCGACCCAAAGCCGCCGGAACGGCTTAATGGACAGCGCGCCGCCCCGGCCGCCACCCAAAGGGGATCTAAAGTTCACGGCGCCAGGGTATCGGCAGAACGGTCCGGTTACCCATCAGCCGACCGGAAGGCTCACCGATGGCCGCCACGCCGATGCCGCCAGGAAATCGGTCACGCCCGCCGGCATCAGGCCCTCCTGCCGCGCGCACTCGCCGGGCTTCGTGGCCGCCGGCATCAGGCCTTCTCGCCGCGCGCACACGCCGGGCTTCGTGCCCGCCGGCATCAGGCCTTCTCGCCCCGCGCACTCGCGGCCTTCGTGGCCGCCGGCTTTGCTGCCGCCGACTTGGCGGCTGCCGACTTGGCGGCCGGCCGCGCGGTCCTGGCCGATCCGGCGGCTTTCCGGCGCGGCGCAGGCGCAGCCAGCCTTCGCTCGGCGAGCAGTTCGACGGCGCGCTGCGGGCTGATCGATTCCGGCGCATCGCCCTTGCGCAGCGAGGCATTCGTCTCGCCGTCGGTGACGTAGGGCCCCCAGCGGCCCTCCCTGAGCACGATCGGCTTGCCGCTGGCCGGATCGCTGCCCAGCTCGCGCAGCGGCGGCGCTGCCGCCGCGCGGGCCGCGCGGCCGCGCGGTTTGGGCTGGGCAAACATCTCCTTCGCCTCGTCCAGGGTGACGGTGAACATCTGTTCCTCTGTCTCCAGCGAGCGGCTGTCTGTGCCCTTCTTCACGTAAGGGCCATAACGCCCGTTCTGCGCGGTCACCGGCTCGCCATCAAGCTCGCCCAGGGTGCGCGGCAAAGTGAGCAGCCGCAGCGCGTCATCCAGTGTCACGCTGTCCAGATCCATTGATTTCAGCAGCGAGGCCGATCGCGGCTTGGCCGAGGCGGCCGCGCCTTCGTTGAGCTGCTCGGTGACGTAAGGCCCGAACCGCCCGCCCTTCGCGATGATCGTGGTGCCGGCCTGCGGGTCGGTGCCGAGCACCTTGTCCCCGCTCGGCCGGTTCAGCAGCTCGGTGGCGAACTCAGGCGTCAGCTCGTCAGGCGCGGTGCCGTCCGGCACGTTGACCCGCTGGCCGTCACGCTCGAGGTACGGACCATACCTGCCGACCCTGACCACGATGTCCGTGCCCGAAAGCGGGAATGAGCTGACGTCCCTGGCGTCGATGTCACCCAGATCGCTGACCAGCTCCTTAAGGCCCTCCTCGCTGTCAGTGCCGAAGTAGAACCTGCGCAGCCACGGCACCCGGGCCGCCTCGCCCCTGGCGATCTCGTCGAGCCCCTCTTCCATCCGAGCAGTGAAGTCGTAGTCGACCAGCTGGGTGAAATGCCGCTCCAACAGGGTGACCACGGCAAACGCCACGAATGACGGGACGAGCGCAGTGCCCTTCTTGAAAACATAGCCGCGGTCCAGGATGGTGCCGATGATCGAGGCGTACGTGGACGGCCGACCGATCTCGCGGTCTTCAAGCTCCTTGATCAGCGATGCCTCGGTGTAACGGGCAGGCGGCCTGGTGGCGTGCTCGGCAGCGGCGAGGCTGAGCGCGGTGAGCGGATCATCCTCGGCGAGCGCCGGCAGTCGGCGCTGGTTGTCATCAAGCTCGGCGTCCGGGTCGTCGGCCCCCTCCACATAGGCCTTCAGGAACCCGTAGAAGCCGATCACCTTGCCGGACGCGGCGAACTCCGCCTGCTCCTGCGCAGCCGACAGGCCGGCCACCCGGACCGAGACCGACTCTCCGGTGGCGTCCTTCATCTGCGAGGCCACCGTGCGCTTCCAGACCAGCTCGTACAGGCGCAGCTCGTCACCGTGCAAGCCGGTCTGGACCGGAGTGCGGAAGGCATCGCCGGCCGGCCGGATCGCCTCGTGAGCCTCCTGGGCGCTCTTCACCTTGCTGGCGTAAACGCGCGGGGCGTCTGGCACGTACTCGGCGCCGTACAGGTCACGGGCCTGCGTCCTGGCGGCCGTTATAGCAGTCTGGGACAGCGTGGTGGAGTCGGTCCGCATATACGTGATGTGGCCGTTCTCGTACAGCCGCTGGGCGACCTGCATCGCGTACTTGGCCGAGAAGCCGAGCTTGCGGGATGCCTCCTGCTGCAGCGTCGTCGTCCGGAACGGGGCGTACGGCGATCTGCGGTACGGCTTGCGCTCCACTGACGAGACAGCGAAGCTCGCCTCGGCGAGCCGGTCGGCCAGCGCGGCGGCCGCCTCGCCATCGAGGTGCAGGATCTCGGCCCGGGATCCCCGCTCGGTCCCGCCTGAATCGGCGGACCGCAGTTCGCCGGTCGGGCTGAAGTCGCGACCCTGGGCCACCCGGCGGCCGTTGACCGACACCAGTGCCGCGGGGAAGGACGCCACGTCGTCGGCGTCCGAGGAGCTGTCCTCGCCAGCTGCCGCGTTCCTGGCGGTAGCGAACACGGCCTCGAGATCCCAGTACCGGGCCCCGCGGAACGCGATCCGCTCCCGCTCCCTGTCCACCACGAGCCGGATCGCCACCGACTGCACCCGCCCCGCGGACAGCTGCGGCATGACCTTCTTCCACAGCACCGGGGAGACTTCGTAGCCGTACAGCCGGTCCAGCACCCGCCGGGTCTGGTACGCCTCGACCAGCCCGTTATCCATATCCCGCGGATGCGCCACGGCCTGGGCGATCGCCTCAGGGGTGATCTCGTGGAAGACCATCCGCCGGGCCGGGACCTTGGGCTTGAGCTCTTCGAGCAGGTGCCAGGCGATGGCCTCGCCCTCGCGGTCCTCATCAGTGGCGAGCAGCAGTTCGTCGGCGTCCTTCAGCAGGTGCTTGAGCTTGGAGACCTGCTGCCGCTTGTCGGAGTTGACGACGTAGAGCGGCTCGAAGTCGGCGTCGACGTTGACGCCAAGCCGGGCCCAGGCCTCTTTGCGGTATTTAGCAGGTATTTCAGCGGCTTTATCTGGCATGTCACGAATGTGGCCAATACTCGATTCGACCACGTAGCCTTTGCCGAGATACCCGGCGATCGTGCGTGCCTTGGCAGGCGACTCGACAATCACGAGCCGCCTGCGGCCGTTCCCGGCCGGGGCACCGTCAGCCTGCTGATCTTTGGCGGCTGAACCTGTCCTTGCTGCCACGCTCTTCACCCTCACATCCGCGGTCGCCCTGGAGGCTACCGCAGGCGGCCCGCGCTAGCGCCGACACTACGGCTACTGCGCAACCGCTAGGCCCCTGCCGCGTCGTCCGCCCGGGTGGCGACCGTCCGTTGCCTCGTCCTTCTCCATCAAACCCGCCGTGGCAAGCCCGGTGTTCCCGGCGCCGCCCGACGCGTTTTTCTCAACGCTGATTGAACCACCGCGTGCGTCAAGCACAATGAAGGTGATGGCTGATTACTCCTACCTTGTGCTCTACCTGCCACGTGGCACAACCAGGGACGTGGCCAGGCGCATCCTGACCGACCACGCCGAGTACGGGCACTGGGAACTTGCCCGCGTCGCATTGAACGCCGACGGCAGCAGGAAGGCGACACTCCGGCGCCGGATCATCCGTCCTGCCCGGACCCCGCCGCAGCGATTCTGGACGCCATAGCCGCAGCTCAGTCCAGCCGCGCTAGCAGCGTCCAGCGCACCCTGGCCTGCCATGCCTTGCGCGTCGCCCGTGCCCCGAGCCTGCCCGGCCCCGGGTACTCATCGGATGAGCACCTGGGCAACGGGCAGACCCCCCGCGCCGCGGGCGACGCGCAAGGAGCTTGTCGTCAGTCGCGTGCCGTGCTGACCAACGGCGGCTGACCGCGAACCATCCGGTCAGCCCGCTCGCGAAGCTGACCCGGCACCGATCAGCGCGCGGCCGGCGAACAAGCCATTCATCCGGCTCACGAAGCCAGCCGGGGGCGCCGCGTGCCGCGGTGCGCTGCGCCTTGGCTCCAGTCGCGGCTGCCGGATGGCGTTGCCGTCCCCGAGCCGGTGCCGGCTCTGGTAGCCGCCCGCGCCCTGGCCGTCCTGGGCCCAGTCGGGCGCCTGGCCGTCCTGGCACGAGTCGCCCTGCGCCTGATCTGGCCCGCGATCGGCGGGGGGTACCTGGCGGCCGCGCTCGGGCTCGAACTTCTCCGCCGCCAGAAAGTATCTGCCCGGGTCCGCAGACGGCCCGACGGCACCATCGAAATACCTGCTCAGGTCCGCAGACGGCCGGATGGCATCATCGGCCACCCGGGCGGCTCGCCGCCTGGCCCGGCCAGGTGCGGTGATCATGGTGACGCAGGCGCCGGACATCAGGGCGCCGACAACGAAGCCATCCAGCGAACCCGTCCCGATCGCCGGAACCAGGCTGGCTCCGAAGCCCGTTGCGAGGGCGGCGGGCTTTGCCGCCAGCGCGGCCAGTGCGCTCATCACTTGCTCCTCACCTTTATTGCGTTCTGTTCCTGGCGATTTACGGATAGCTACTGACCGGCCGCGTCGTGTGCAATGACTCGGTCTCCATGGCTTGTCAGCGAACCAATGAGGAACGGAAACGGGCGGTCACGGCCGGCCCAGGCGCCGCTGGGGCGCGGCCGGCCGTGACCGCGGGAGCGGGCCGCGGCCCGCTGCCGGCTCCGAGGATCAAGCAACCCAGGTACCAGGCCCTCGCGCCGGGCCAGGCACCGTGCCGCCACGGCTCAGCGCGGCCGCCCGGTGACGGCAACGGGACCCGTACCTGTTCCGGCGACACAGGCGACCCTCCTCGTCAATGCCGGCGAAGTGCTCGGCCGCCAACCGGGGAGCTATTGGCAGGGGCACCCCCCGGAAAGGCAGCCTCACACAATGCGTAACCATATCACTACTGATTGTGCGCGGGCGTCAACTGCTGAAAGAAAGGCCCGGGTCCGGACACCTCCCAGGTCGTCCGTCGCTGGTCCTATCCGTCCTGACCTGGGATGACGAGCTAGCAGCCAGCCAGGAAACCGTCCAGGACCCGGACTCCGAACTGGAGCGCGTCTACCGGGACACGCTCGTCCACGCCGTGGAACATGCCGGCAAAATCGAGCCCGGCGGGCAGCCGGAGCGGGGCGAAACCGAAGCACCTGATGCCAAGCCTGGAGAACGACTTCGCGTCGGTGCCGCCGGACAGGCAGTACGGCACGATGCGCGCCTGCGGGTCCTGGGCAAGCAGCGCGGCGCTCATCGCGGTGCACAGGTCACCGTCGAATGTGGTCTCAAGCGCGATGTCGTGATGGACCCACTCCCTGCGGACGCCAGCTCCGAGCAGGCCGTCAAGCTCGGCCAGGAAGTCCTCCTCGTACCCGGGCAGGAACCGGCCGTCCACGTGCGCGGTGGCCACCTGCGGCACGACGTTGACCTTGTAGCCCGCCGTCAGCATGGTCGGGTTGGCGGTATTGGTCAGCGTCGCTCCCACCAGGCGGGAGATCGGCCCGAGCTTGGCGACCGCGTCCCGGCACCCGTTATCACTGAACTCGATGCCCAGTGCCGCACAGGCCTCGGTCAGGAAGGCCCGCACCGAAGGAGTAAGCCGGACCGGCCAGGAGTGCCGGCCGATCCTGGCCACAGTCTCGGCGAGCTCGGTGACCGCATTGTCCGGGTTCAGCATGGAGCCGTGCCCGGCCATGCCGCGCGCCGTCAGCCGCATCCAGGCCATGCCCTTTTCGGCCACCTGGATCAGGTACAGGCGCTGCCCCTCGATCGTCGCGCTGAAGCCGCCGACTTCGCCGATCGCCTCGGTTACTCCGTCGAAAAGGTCCGGGTGGTTGTCGACCAGCCAGCGCGCGCCGTAGCTGCCGCCCGCCTCCTCGTCGGCGAGGAACGCCAGCACCACGTCGCGCGGCGGCCTGCGGCCTTCCCTCATCCGCTGCCTGACCACGGCCAGGATCATCGCGTCCATGTCCTTCATGTCCACCGCGCCGCGGCCCCAGACGCAGCCGTCATCGATCTCGCCGGAGAACGGGGGCACCTGCCAGTCCGCAGCTTCAGCGGGCACCACGTCCAGGTGACCGTGGACCAGCAGGGCCGGCCTCGACGAATCCTCCCCGGCGAGCCTCGCCACAACGCTGGCGCGGCCCGGATGGGATTCCAGCACCGTCGGCTCCAGGCCGACCTCCGCGAGCAGCGCGGCGACGTGCTCCGCCGCCTTGCGCTCACCCGGGCCAGAGTGGTCGCCGGGATTAGTGGTGTCGATCCTGATGAGGTCACTGGCCAGGGCCGCGACCTCGTCGCAGGCGGCGATGCCGCTGGCGGCTTGATTCTGCGTCATCCGGCCATCGTCGCACCAGCCGCCGGGCTGCTCCAGCGCCAGGGCCAGGTAGCCTGCGACGCCCGGAGCCTGCCGTTTCGCGGCTTACCCTCTCGCTGCGAGCCGCCGGATTTGCTATCGTGAGGCGGCCGGCCCGGCGCTCCTGGTGCCGTGCTCGTCCGGGTGGCGGAATAGGCAGACGCGCTAGCTTGAGGTGCTAGTGCCCGTAAAGGGCATGGGGGTTCAAGTCCCCCCTCGGACACAAGTCAATGCGCCCTGACCAGCATCTTCGTCGTGTGGGGCTCACATGTTGGGTGCGAAACCGCAGGTCGCGGGCATGGGGGTTCAACTCGCTCTCGGACTTGCCCGTAAGCCCCATACTTGCGCGGGGAGCGAGGCGCGTGATCATATTCGCCCTGCACCATCCGGGTCGACATCGAAGCCAGACCGCTCAGAATAGGCGCGTCTTGTGGACTCCGCTCCCGCTACGGCCCAGCTCCGGCCGCAGGGCCGACAGCTAAGGACGTCCCACGAGCTCGCCGGTTTCGCTGGCCATTCTTGGCATCGGTGCGCCGGACGCCGACCGCAAGGTCTGCCGCGGCGCGGCCTGCCGGCCGCGCCGCAGTCCAGGTCCGCGCCGGCGACTGTGTGCGGGCTCGCTCGAACTGCGCGGCGCGCTGCTCGCGTGCGGGTAGTCCGTGAACGTCAGGGCGATGTCGGCGTCCGGCAATCCGCGACTCGGGCCTTCTTCTTGGGGCGCCGGGCTCAGTGAGCATTGAGGTGTAGTAAAGATCTTGGACAGTGACTCTCGACTGAGCGGATCTGTTCCATGCCGGAGCATCGCCGGAGGTTCAGCCCGCAGTTCAAGGCTGGGGCCGTGCAGCTGGTGATCGAGACCGGCAAGCCGATCGCAGCAGTGACCCGCAACGGCTGGAGCCGGCTTGTCGCCAACCCGGGCATCAGTTCACCCGGTGATGCCTAGAAGTTGCGTGAACGGCAAGTCGGTCGGGCCCGCCTGCGTGGCCGGATGGGATCGGCGCACTGCGGCCCGACGGGCTTCTGCGGCACAGTTCCTAGTTGCTGCACGGACATGCCCCTACCCGCGTAGTTGGTTGCGCTGCGTAGAGGCATGTCCGTTGGCGTTGATCCGCCGCTCGGCCGCGAGTCTTGCCGCGCTGGCGGATAGGGCCAGCGTGGCTGAGGTGATGTTCGAGCAGATCCTGCATCACCAGCTTCAGCCGCGGCCATCGCCTGGCGAGCGCCGCGCATGGGAGCGCAGCATCCCGGTCCTGGCTCACGATCTGGTTCAAGCCGGCCTCGGGGACGTCGAGGTCCTGCTGGAGCACCGGCTCCCGCTCGCCAGCCGCCGGGCAGACGCGATCCTGGCTGGCTGCCACCCGGTCACACGCAGGCCGTCATACGTGGTGGTCGAACTCAAACAGTGGAGCACCGCCGACGTCTACGAGGACGACCCAGGGCTCGTGACGATCGAAGGCTACGGCCACCACCCGATCCTTCATCCGGTCGAGCAGGTCCGCGGCTACTGCGAGTACCTCCTCGACTTCCTGCCCGCGCTGCAGGATGACGACTCTGTCGCGGGAGCGGCGTACCTGCACAACGCCGCCGAGCGCGCCGTGGCGCCCCTTCGGCGGCTGCCGGAGTCCGACCATGGCCGTTTGTTCACCGGCGACCGGAAGGGCGACTTCCTGCATTTCCTGGGCTCCCGGCTGGCCGCCGACGTGCCGGGCGCGCCCTATGCCGACACGCTCCTCGCTTCCGCTGCCAGGCCGAGCCGACAGCTTCTGGCCGTGGCTGCCGACGAGATCCGCCGGCGCGAGCAGTTTGTCCTGCTCGACCAGCAGCGGCTGGCGTACAACATGGTCCTGCATGCGACCGAGGCTGCCAGAGCTAGCGACGCCAAGACGGTGGTGATCGTGTCCGGCGGGCCGGGCAGCGGCAAGAGCGTGATCGCGCTGTCGCTCCTCGGCGAACTGGCCCGGCAGGGCCGGGCGGTGCGGCATGCCACCGGATCGCGTTCGTTCACCCAGACGCTCCGGCAGGTTACCGGCCGGGGCTCGCCGCGCACCAAGCAGCTATTCAAGTACTTCAACCAGTTCACCGACGCCGGCCGCAACGGCCTGGAGGTGCTCATCCTGGACGAGGCGCACCGGATCAGGGAAACCTCCGCCAGCCAGTTCACTGCGGCCAGGCTTCGCACCGGTCAGCCTCAAGTCGACGAGCTCATCGCAGCTGCACGCGTGCCTGTGTTCCTGCTCGACCACTGGTCTGGCGCGGCAGCGACTAGGCCGCAGACCGGTCGGCTAACAAGGACCCGGACCTGCGTAGCCGAGCCCGCGTCTCCGACCTGGAGTTCGGGCGCCTCATCCGCAACGTCTACAAAGTCCTGCTCACCCGCGGGATGGTCGGCACCATCCTGTACTCACCTGATCGGCAGACCCGCGAGCTGCTGCATTCCCTCGTGACCTAGGCCAGATCGGTGTACTTCCGCGAGTTGCCGCGCGCGGCCTCAACCGGATACTTCCGAGCGTTCTTGATCATCTTCGTGGTGAGAGCCGCCTCCAGATCCACGCCTAGAACGTCCGAGAGCTCCTCGCGCCGGGACAGCCGCAGCCACGAGGCCACCCGCGTGGTCAGGAAGAACATGAACTGCAAGCACATGACCGGTGATCATCACGGTCGAGCGGCTGGGAGAGCAACTGTGCTGGTCAGAGCCGCGGACGGGATTCTCGGCACGCACAGTCCAGAACCGGCCACGCACGTCACGGCGGGGACAGGTCAAACACAACCTGTAGCTATGTCTCCAGCATCAGCCGGACCTCCTCAACTAGCTCACTCACCACGCGCGACCTCGTGTCGCAAGACCCACCACAATCAGCACCGCCCGCACCGCTCCCTGCACGGCGCAGCTCCGCTGAAACCGCTACCCGAGCCGATCGATCTCGACCTGTACCGCATCCGAAGACAAGCTCAGGTCGGTGGCATGATCAACGAATACCGGCTGGTCGCATGACGTGGACGAGGTTATCGGCATGCACAGGCTGCGTGAGCGCAGGAAGGCGCAGACCCGGCAGAGGATCGCCGACACGGCCCTGCGTTTGTTCACTGAGCGCGGCTTCGACCAGGTGACCGTGGCCGAGGTGGCGCGAGAGGCCGAGGTATCTCCAGCGACTCTCTTCAACTACTTCCCCACCAAGGAAGATCTCGTCTACAGCCGGATGGGCGACTACGAAGCCCGGCTACTCGAGGCGATCCGAACCCGTGACCCCGGAACGTCAGCCCTGGCGGCGCTCACGGAACTGCTGCTCCGACCGGAGCCTGACCGCCTCGGGACACAAGACAGCGAGCGTCTCGCCACGATCGCCCGTATGGTCACCGCCAGTCCAGCCCTGCTCGCCAGGGAACGGCAGGTCCTCGCCGAGTACACCGCAGAACTCGCCGCTGTCCTCACCGAGCAGACGCAGGCTGACGCTGAAGACATCACGCCTTGGGTCGTCGCCAACGCCCTGATCGGCGTGCACCGCGCCATGCTTGACAGCGTCCGGCGCAAGGCAATGAGTGGCCAGCCCAATCCAAGCCTCGCCCATGACGTGCGCTCCCAGGCCGAACGCGCCCTGGCGCTGCTCGAACTAGGACTCGGCAGCTTTGGCGTGAACGATCATCCGCCGGGCCCAGGCGATACAACGCCTCCCCCGGACCTCGATGCTCACTCCTCGCCGCGCCTCACCCGGTTAGCCTCGGGCTTTCGCCAGTGACCGGCCGACCTTGATCGTTTGCATGTAAAAAGTGCCTTTGGCCTGCAACCTCGCCCTGCTGAACGTCCTCGTCGACCGCTACCGCGCCGCCGGGCTCACCGACGTCACCGTGCGCACCTACCCCGGCGCCCGGCACGAGATCCTCAACGAGACCAACCGCGACAAGGTGGTGGCCAGCATTCTCGACTGGATCGACCAGGTACTCAGCAAGCCATGACTTTGCGCACTCGCGCCCAAAGCTGGGCGGCGGTCCGCGACCCAACCGCGTAGCGCAGCGCGAGAAGCTGCTGTCGTACGCCAGCCCGCTGCAGCTCTACGCCGAGGAGATCGACCCGCACACCGGCCGCCAGCTCGGCAACTTCCCGCAGGCGTTCACCCACCTAGCGCTCATCACCGCGGTCATCAGAGCCGAACGCGCGCAGCCTCGATAAGCTGTCTCATGTCTCGGGGCTGGCCGGTGGCGGCGAGGATGCCCTGCCACAACCGACCGTTGGTGTTCACCTTTTTCCTAGAGGAGCCGGCCAGCGGGATCGGTACGTGAGTGAATCGACGATGCCAGAGGCCGACCACCATGTCCGTCTTGCCGGCCATTCCGGCATCTACTGCGGCATACCCAAGGAGCTGGCAGAAGGCCGCGTCGCGGGCGTTCGCGGGCAGGCTGCGGATGATGTAGCTGGGGTCGATGTACTTCAGGCTGACCTCGAGGCCGTCGGCCCGGCACCGTTGCGGGATCTGTTCCTTCAGGAACAGGCCGATGTCGCCGTGGCGCACGTTGCCGGATGCGTCCCGTTCGCCGGTCGCGGCGAGCAGGTCCTGCCCGGCGCCCTCTGCCACAATGATCACCGCGTGCCCGTCGCGTGCGATTCGCTCGCGCAGCGCGCGCACCAGGCCGGCGAGGGTGAACGGGCTCTCCGGAATCAGACACATGCTGACATGCGTGTCCGCCAGCGCGGCGAAGCCCGCGATGAACCCGGAGTCGGCACCCATCAGCTTGACCAGTCCGATGCCGTTGCGGTGCCCGGAGGCCTCGACGTAGGCGGCGCGGGTGGCGTGCCGTGCGGCGGCAACGGCGGTCTCGAAGCCGAAGGACGTCTCGACGAAGGAGATGTCGTTGTCGATGGTCTTCGGCACCCCGATCACGCCGATAACCAGGCCCCGCCTGCGCACCTCTTCAGCGATCTCGTGCGCGCCTTTCAAGGTGCCGTCGCCGCCGATGGCGAACAGCAGCCCGATACCCAGCCGCTGCAACGTATCCACCATCTCGGCGGCTGGCTGCCCGCCGCGGGACGTGCCGAGCACCGTGCCGCCGAGCTCGTGGATCCGGCCGACTCGCAGGCTGGTGAGTTGCACCAGCTTGTGGCCGAACTTCTCGACCAGGCCCTCGTAGCCGAACTGGAACCCGTAGACGTCCTGGACGCAGTACTTTTCCCGCAGCCCGATGACGATCGCCCGGATGGCGTCGTTCAGGCCGGGGCACAACCCGCCGCAGGTGACGATCCCGCACTTCAGCGTGCCCGGATCGAAGAAGATCCGCTCTCTCGGGCCGGCCAGCTCGAACGACGGCGGCTCGACACCGGCTTGCAGATACACGCGCAACTCATCGAGGTCGTCGCGGTACAGCACCCGCTCCTCGGCATCGATGAACCGGGTGTCGCGCAGGGGCGAAGGCACAGTGCATTCCCCCAGGTCGGCGACGATGAAGTCCGAGAGCGGCGGGTGTGTCATCGTCACACGTCCAGCTCAACGAGGTCTTTATCCGGCCCGGCCCCTGACCGGAGTTCAAACGTGGCCAGCCCGCCGACATGCAGCGGCTGTTGCCGCGACTCAGCCAGCAGCCACGGCGAATGGGCAGGTGAGATCAGAGCCATCAGATAGCTCCCCGCGAAGGATTGTCAATGGGAGCGGACGTGCTTTGTACCGGTCGGGGATGGTCTTGATCGGTGCATTCATGGGGCGCCTTCATACGTCCGACTTCACCGTTAGTTTAGATGGTAAGACCATTTTCACAACAGGTCCGCGTGAGCTCTCGGGCATCTTGGGAAGCGAACCGGGTCGATCCTAACAACGCGTGCAGGATGTCCTCGACCCGCTCCTTGGCGTCACCGAACAGCATGGCCGCGTTCTCGCGGTAGAACAGCGGATTGGGCACGCCGGCGTACCCCGAGGCCATCGACCGCTTGGACACGACAACATCGTCGGCTTCCCACACCTTCAGGACGGGCATGCCCGCGATGGGGCTGCCGGGATCCTCGGTCGCGGCGGGGTTGACTGTGTCGTTGGCGCCGATGACCAGGACCACCGCGGTGTCGTCGAAGTCGTCGTTGATCTCGTCCATCTCCAGCACGATGTCGTAGGGCACTTTGGCTTCGGCCAGCAGGACGTTCATGTGGCCGGGCAGGCGGCCCGCGACCGGGTGGATGCCGAAGCGGACGCTGACGCCGTGCTCGCGTAGCTTGCGGGTGAGCTCGGCGACGCCGTACTGGGCCTGGGCGACGGCTATGCCGTAGCCGGGGGTGATGATGACCGAGTCGGCCGCGGCGAGCAGTTCGGCGACCCCGTTCGGGGTGGTCTGGCGGTAGTCGCCGTAGTCGGTGTCCGGGGCCGGGGAGGCCTCGATGCCGAAGCCGCCGGCGCGGAAGAGATCGCTGATCCTCCCGGCGGTCCGCGGGGGCGTCTACTTCCCGGCTGAGCGAGGGTGATAGCTAATCCTGGACGCCGGTGTACAAACAATTCCCACCGACATGGGAACACGCCCGAGGACGTGGACGGACGATCGCGCCTGCTAGTAACTCCTTGGGCCGAAGGCACAGCACACTCGCATTTTGGTTTGCAAGCAGGTGGTCTCTAGGCCGTGGGCCAGACCAGGGCGACGCGCAAAGCGTTTTGGCTGGTCAGTGGCGTGGTGGAGTGAGGCGGCCTGATTCTTGCGGGCTGAGTGACTGGGGCGGCCGGGCTGCGGCGTGATGCGGTCTGCGGCCGGTTCCGGTCACGATCAGTAGCGGGGGGGAGTCCGCTAGCGGCTGGGGGGAGACGACTGCCAGCCGCGTCCGGTAACGGCGGGTAATCACGCCTGCGGCCCTGGATGTCTCGGGATGATCACGTTGCGGGGGAGCGCGTGGCGTGCGCGGAGATGCGGCGGAGCCCCGGCTAGGACAAAGGGATTGCTGAAGATCTCTAGTCCGAGGGGGCTCCGCTGCCTGCCCGGTCTCGCATGTCCGAAGAACTCGCGTCAGCCGCCGGCGCTGCGCTGGAGGTGCTGGCCGGGCACGCCGTCAGGCTGCTCGGCGCCAGCGGCGGTGACCTGGCCGGGTGCTTCGCGCTGGTCCCCGATCCGCGTGACCCGCGTGGGGTGCGGCATTCCCTGGCGAGCATCCTGGCGATGTGCACGGCGGCGGTGCTGTGCGGCTCTGCTCCCTGGATGACGTCACCGCGTGGGTGAGTGGCGCCGGCCAGGACGTGCTGGCCGCGCTCGGGTGCCGCCGCGACGCCCTCGGAGTCATCACGCCCCCGCACCCGGACACGATCACCCGGGTCTTCGCCGGCCTCGGCGCGCAGCGGCTCGCCGGCCATACGGGCACTTACCTGGCCCGCCGCGCCCTGGCCGGGCCGGTGACCTTCGCCGTCACCGGGCCGCGGTGGCTGCCCGCGATCGCCGTCGACGGCAAGGCGGTCCGGGGCGCGATCGGCGCGGACGGCCTCATCCCGTACCTGCTCGCCGCGGCCACCCATCGCAAGTCCGCCGTGATCGCCGAGCGCCGAGGTGTTCAGCGTGCGGACCGCAGCTTCCTGGGGGCACATCCCGTCCTTGAGGTTGCTGCGGTGCCGCGTGACGACGAACAGCGCGTAGTCGATCCCCACGCCCAGCCCGATCAGGATGCCCAGCGTCGGGCCGACCGAGGGAATGCTCACCCCGTGGGAGAGCAGCCCGACAGTCATCAGGCCGGAGGCCAGCGCGGCGATCGGCGCTGACCGTCCAGTCCCTGCCCTCAGCCTCATCACACCCGGCCCGCAGCCCGTCCAGGATCTGCTCCCAGGTCCCGTCCAGCGACCAGCGGCGATGCCGGTTATAGACGGTTTTCCAGTTCCCGAAGCCCTCCGGCAGATCCCGCCACGGGCAGCCCGCCCGGGCCCGGAAGGAAATCCCGTTGATCACCGTCCGGTGATCGGCCACCGGACACCGCGCTGCTGCGGGCCGGACGGCAGGAACACCCGCAGGCGCTCCACTCCTCATCGGACAGGTCATGGCGATTCAGTCGATCAAGCACTGTACTGATCTACACGACCCAGCCTGAAAGATCCACGGGACACGCCCTACGCCCGACACTCGGTGACGCCGTGTGGTTATCACATCTGATATCATCGGTTTCATGGCGGGTGGGCTTCCGGAGCAACAGCCAACGCGGGGTGACTCCCTTTCCGGGGCCAGTCCTGAACTGCTCGCCGTGCTGGAGTCCGCGTCGCGTTTGCAGCAGATGGTTCCCGATGCGGTGCTCGTGGGTGGGTCGGCTGCGGCCCTGTACGCGGGTCATCGGGACTCCTACGATCACGATCACGTTCTCGCTGACCTGAGGGAACGGTTCGACGTCGTGCTCGAGGCCCTTGAATCCGCAGGCGAGTGGGTGACCAACCGGGTGGTCCCCGGAAAGATCATCCTCGGACAACTGGGGGACATCGAGGCCGGCGTGCGCCAGATGATCCGTACCCGGCCGCTGGAGACCACGCATGTCAGGCTGCCGTCGGGACGCGAGCTGACGGTTCCCACGGCGGAGGAGGCTCTTCGGATCAAGGGGTTCTTGATCGTGCGGCGGAACCAGACCCGTGACTACCTGGATGTCGCCGCCCTAGCCGATCGTTATGGCCTTCATGGGGCGGCAGGAATCTTGGCCAGGATCGATCACTACTACACGGATCAGCACGGCGACGGCCGGGGCGTCGCGGCGCAACTGGTCCGCCAGCTCGCCGACCCTCGCCCGAAAGACTCATCCGTGACGGGGCAACTTGGCGCGTACCGGAACCTGGCGCCCCGCTGGACCGACTGGGATGAGGTGCGCTCGGTGTGTCAGCAGCTGGCCGCCGAGATGCTCGAGGCAGAGGTGTAGCCCATGCCCCTGGCCTTCCGGAACCTGACCATCACCCCCGACGCTCCCGTTTCACTGTGGCCCACGGAGGCCGTGCAAACGGCGCTCGAACGGGGTGACCTCGCCGACTGGCACCGGATCACTGCCGAGGTCCGGGCCGATCCCTGGGGTAAGACCGCGCGCCAGGTGGAAGAGGTGCTCAGCCACTCACGCCCCTATGGCGTCGCCGAAGCCATGGAGACGGTGCTGTCACGCGCCCGTGAAAGAGCTGAGGCCAGCGAACGCGCAGCTGTCGCCGGCGAAATCCGGGAGGCTGTTAAGCGCTCAGGGCTGAGCCGGGCGGCGTTCGCCTCCCGGATCGGGACCTCCGCCTCACGGCTGTCCACCTACACCTCCGGCAAGGTAACCCCCTCCGCCTCGCTCTTGCTTCGGATTCGCCGCCTAGCCGACCGGGAATCCGGGCGATGAACGGCTGTTCATCAGCGCCTGAACCTGCGACTACTCCCATCTGAACGACCTCAAGGAACTACGGTCCGGACCGGCCGGGCGCAACGAGATCCGTATCCTGTACATCCATATGAAGGTAGGAGGCCGTCCCCGCGATCAACGGCAGGCGCGTCACGCACCCGGTCGTTGTCCACCGGATCCACAGGTCTGGCCCCGCGCTCATGACTGGCCCTCAACTGCGAAAACACCAGCCAGCACACATTGGGATTTGGGTGCAGTCCCCCCTCGGACACGACCCTTTCGTACTTGATTGTTCGGTTTCAAGCCGGACAACTACTGTTTTCGGGTGCAGCTTGGCCAAATCGTCAGCGCCTACTTCTCCCGCGGCGCGCACGGCGACGAACGCCGCTTCCGTGGTGACCGCGATCGGGATGAGGTGTCCGGCGGACTCCGCCCGGATCTGCGCCAGCGGGGACGGACATCCGCTGGCTTCGCCTCGAGGACGTGTCGCGCACGGACATCCGCTGGCTTCGCCCCGGCGACGTCTCGCGCACTATCACGACGAGGACGTACAGCAGCAGGAGCGTCACTCCATTGAAGAACAGGCCAGCGACGATCGTCGGGATCGCCGAGCCGTCGCCACTGGCGAGATTCCGCCCGGTGCCCCAGGCCCACACCGGGTCGCGGACCCTGAACGGCTGACCGAGTGGCACCTGGCTGCCCCATGTGACCCCCGCGCCGCTTTTGGAAAGGTAGCCCTCGGTCACCGTGTGGCAGCCGCCCCCTGCGCGCTGGGGCAGGCCGCTGCAGGCCTGACCATACGACACCGGGTTGAAGGTGTCCTGATTCTCCGCGCCGACCACATATGCCCACGAGTTCACTTCGAAGGGCAGGATATACACGGTGATACCAGTCATCGCGACGAGCATGAAGATGGCGGCCACCCAGCTGCCAGGGTGGCGCGGTGGATAGCGATGCGCGTGAGCGTACAGCGGGTAATGCGAAACGCTGCCCTTCGCGCTCACCCGGACGCCAGCGTCGGCGCGGTGAATGCGTGCTGTATCGACGATCACGACAACCAGCCCGACCAGAACCAGAGCCAGCAGCACGAAGACCGAGATAGCGCTGAGGGCTTCCGCCGCCCCGGTGAGGTTCTCGAACAGGTTTACGTCGATCCCCGCGTACACCACGAGGCCAATCACGCTGCCTACCGCCACCCAGGCCCACCCGCGCCGCCGGTGATGCAGCCTGACGAGCTTGGCAACATCCGATGACTCGCCGGTAGCCCGCCGTGCTGGCGCTTGCGGCATCGGCTTCTCCTCGCTTGAATTGTGCCGTCTCGTGGCCGCTCGCCCGGTCGTACGCTCTTGCCGCGGACAGGGCGAGCGTCCGGCAAGGCTGGTGCTGCTGTGACCGGCCAGCAGCGGTCAGCGAAGCCAGGATATTAGTCGAGAGTCAAGCAGGCTCCTGACAGCGCTGACACGCGAGCAAGTCACCGCTGCCATGTCCAGGCGGAGACTGGGTCGCTTCGGCCAGTCAGCTGACGGTCTAGCCAGAGATTGGCAGATAAGAGGCAAGACGATTGGATAAGAGACAAGATGATTACTGCCTGGTCATTCCGTAGGGCTTTGCCGCCAAAGCGCCCGGGCGCCCGGCGCGGGCACAGCGGTGCGTCTGGTCATGCCTGGGCCTGACCTGGGCGGAGGGGCTGCGCCCGAAGACGCGCCCCAGGCTGCTGAACCCGCCCCGCAGGTCACCAGCACACAGACTGCCCCGGCCAGCACGCAGGATTCGCTCCCGGAACGGCAAGAACACCGAAGCTGGCGCGGTATGCCGACCTGGCGCCGCATGTCTGAGCAGGTTTGGCTACGCCGTCTTGCCCTGACGGCGATCGCCGCCCTGGCGGGCCTGTTGTACGCCTGGGCCATGGGCCAGGACACGCTGGAGTACTACTACGCCGCGGCTGACCGCAGCATGGCCATGAGCTGGCATAACTTCGTCTTCGGCGCCTTCGACCCAGCGGGAACCATCACCGTGGACAAGCTGCCGGGGGCGTTGTGGATGTAAGCGCTTTCGGTGCGGGCGTTCGGCCTGCACACCTGGGCGATCATCCTTCCGCAGGTCATCGAGGGCATCCTGACAGTACTGGTGCTCTACCG
>Ga0187883_10000326_pt1 | contig 31616 bp, 27 predicted proteins | sample June2016WEW_20_1_2_FD_132966 | JGI IMG/M metagenome (GOLD analysis project Ga0187883, IMG submission 132966) | Peatland microbial communities from SPRUCE experiment site at the Marcell Experimental Forest, Minnesota, USA - June2016WEW_20_10 | ecosystem: Environmental > Terrestrial > Soil >...
GACCGTCTCGGTCAACCCATGGGGTTGCGAGACGGTCAACGGCGACATCTCGCCGCGGGCAGCCGCCCCGCGGCTGTGGAGTGATCTCGGCGCGGCCATGGGCCTCAAGCACGCCACCCGGACTACCTTCGCCGGGATGATCGCGGGGCTGTAGACACGGCCGCTCCCTCGTCGTGTGGCCGCCCCCCTCAGGCGCGCCGCACCGTGACCCGCTCGGTGGGCGTCGCCTCGAGGAGAAGCTCGGCCCGCCCGCAGTTGACCGAGAGAGCGAGGCAGCCGTCGCTGTCGATGAGCATGGCGGCACCGCCGCGGGGGACATCGGCGAAGGTTTGCGAGTAGATGGCGTCGATGTCGTGCGCCCGGCCGCTGACGAGCCTGACGGCGTCGCCGGTCCGCAGCCCGAGGGCGGCAACGGTCTTTTCGTCGCCGCTCAGCTGCACATTGCCGAAGCCGTCCACCTGCAGCACCTCCAGCTCGGCAACGCCGTCGTCGCCGAGCTGGTTGATCGGGCGGACGAGGCGCCGCAGGCTGGAGGGATCGATCTCGGTGCCGACGTTGCCGAGCTCGACGCCGCGGGCGAGGTGGGCAGCGACCGGGACGAAGACATCGCGTCCGTCGAAGGTCTGCGAACGATGTTCGAGCCAGAGCTCGGCGCGGTCGAGGACGACGACTCGCATCTCCTGACCACCTGCCTCAGCCGCCCACGGGAGCAGGCCGTTGTCAGGCCCGACGAAGGCATGCGGGCCGGCCGTGATGGCCACGGGGCGGCGACTGCTGCCGACGCCGGGATCGACGACGCCCACGTGCACGCCCGCCGGCGCGATGCGCATGAATCGCTCGAGACGCAAGGCCCCGAGGCGGACGTCTTGCGGTGGCACGCTGTGGTCGAGATCGATCACTCGCAGCTGCGGCGCCATCCGGAACGCCACCGCGTGCAACGACCCGACAAAACCCGCCCCGTACCCGTAATCCGTCGTCAGTGTCAGGCAGCTGTAGCGCAGCGGCCCGGCCGTGCCGGCGTCCGAGTCGGACGAGCCGCTCACCTCACGGCGTGCTCTTGCAGGTCAGCAAGGCTGACCCATTCGAGCGTCGTGCGGTGGGTTGCGGCGAGGACGACCTGTGGAGCGGCGCCCGCCTCGAAAGCCTCCTGCCAGCGCGATGCACACAAGCACCACTGGTCGCCTGGCTCCAGACCGGGAAAGCCGTACTCGGGCCTCGGGGTGCTGAGGTCATTGCCCGCTGCCTTCGAGAACTCGAGGAATGCCTCCGTGAGCAGGACGCAGACGGTATGCACGCCACGATCCTCACCGCCGGTGTTGCAGCAGCCGTCACGGTAGAAACCCGTGACCGGGTCGAAGCTGCAGGGTTCGAGCTCGGTGCCGAGGACGTTGAGTGCCATGGCGCTATTTCACCAGCTCTGGCTTCAGCCCGAGGTCAGCGAAATTGGGGAGGCAGGCGTCCTTCTCTGAGAGGAGGGAGCGGTCTGCCCGGTCGACGCTCACGGGCCAGGCGATGGCGAGATCGGGATCGAGGGGGTTTACGGCCACGCCCGACATCGCCGGCGCCCACTCGGCGTCGAAGCAGTAGAGATAGAGGCAGCCGTCGACGAGCGCCTGGAACCCGTTGCAGACCCCGCTCGGGACGAGCACCTGCGTGCCCGGCTCGAGCTCGAGCGTGAGCAGCGTGCCGAAAGAGGCCGACGTCGGCCGCGCATCGAGGTAGGCACCGAACCCCCGACCGCTGGCGACGCCGACGAGCTTGGTCATGTACTCGCCATGAAGACCGCGTATGGCCCCGAGGCACGAGCTCGTGAGATTGACCTGGCGGATGGGGTTGAGGGGCTCTTCGCCGACGGCGTACAGAACGCTCTCTCGGTATATCTCCCGGACCGTGCCGCGCTCGTCGTCCACGCGCTTGGTCCGAATGACGAGGAGCCCATCGATCGACGTAGGGCGCCTTTCGAAGTCGGTCACGGTTGCAGGCATTGCTCGATCATGCCCGCTGCGGCCGGTCGAGCGCATCCCGCCTCAGTGTCCGCCGTCGAGCCCGGTCGACATCCACCCCGTCACCGAGCGTCGCGCCCGAGACCCGAGGGCGTCGAGGTGATCTGATCCTGCGCGCTCGAAACGAACGACGTCACCGGGCCGGAGCTGCCCGCTGTCGGCCAGGCTGGAGCGGCGGACAACGGCGACAACGGGGTAGCCACCAACCGTTCCGTGGTCGGGACCGAGCACGATCGGGCAGCCGTCCGGTGGGAGTTGCACAGCTCCGGTGACAGTCGAGCGGGAGGCGATGCCTGCTCGGGCGCTGCGGGGCGGGACGACGCCCGACTGAGCGTGCGGGTCGAGCGGACGCAACCGTGTCCCGACCCGGTCGCTCTCGACCGCCACCTCCCAGTCGGTTGTCAGCAGCGCCATGAACGATGGGATGCCGGCGGCGCCGGCCGCATCCGGCCCGGGGTCGATGCGGAGGACAGGCGCTTGTTTCGGCGGCTCGAACCACCGCCCCCGCGCCCGCCCGGCCGGGCCGAGGTCGAGCACGTCGCCGCAGCGGAGTGGCCCCGGCCAGAGGCCGGAGGTTGCGTCGGCGGACCGGCTGCCGAGCACGGCCGGGACATCGATGCCCCCGCTGATGCCCAGATAGGCGTGCAGGCAGCCGCCGACCGAGCCGACCGAGGCGATCTGACCGCGTTCGACGAGCTGGACGGTCGAAGGTGGCATCTCCCGCCCGTCGATTCGCAGCGGGCAGTCTCCCACGAGAGCGACGTAGGCGTCGCAGTCGAATCGGAGGCTAGGGCCCGACATCGTGACCTCGAGCACGGCGCAGCTCTCGAGATTGCCGACGGCGAGGTTGGCGATGAGGTGGCGCAACGGATCGGCTGGGCCGGCGCGCGGCACTCCGAGATGGGCGACACCGAAGCGCCCTCGGTCCTGCACCAAGGAGAGGGTGCCTGCCTCGAGGACGCGGCAGCATCGTGAGCTTGAGGCGGTGACGGGCCGGCGGCTGGCGCCGCCCGCGGTCCCGCTCGCAGGGAGCGATTCGACGGGGCGGAGCTGTAGAAGGTCTCCGGGCGTGAAGGTCGCCGGTTGCGGTCGCTCCGGGTCGAAGAGCTCGATAGCGGTGCGGCCGAGCACGTTCCAGCCACCGGGAGACGCCCGCGGGTAGATGCCGGCGTAACCGCCGCCGACAGCGAATGCCCCGGCCGGTGCCCGCGCCCGTGGTCGTTCTAGCCGGGGTATCGACGCCAGCGGCTCCGGCAAGCCGACGAGGTAGGGGAAGCCGGGCATGAACCCGAGCCAGCCGACGCGGAGGGGCCTCTCGGTCAGTTGGGCCACGACCTCCTCGACCGACATGCCGGCGCGGTCGGCCACCGCGCTCCTGTCCGCTCCGTCGAAGCACACTTCCACCTCGAGCTTCCTCGAAGCGGCCGGGCGCTCGTCGGCTCGCAGCCCGGCGGCCTGCTCGAGAACGGTGGCGACATCCACCACGTCGGGATCGAGGAGGATCCCGACGCTGTCGTCCGCCGGTACGACGTCCTCGACCCCTCCTAGCTGCTCGCCGCGCACGGCGACCGCAAGCGCTTGGGCCTCCTCCCACCCGGTCGTGAAGACAAGGCCGGCGGCCTCGCCAACGGTCTCCGTGCGTCGGCCGGCCGGGAGCAGGCGCGTCACGTCCCCGCGAACGGCGCTATGACGGCGCCGGCATTCTCGAGGGCTCGACGGACCGCTCGAGCGACCTCGAGGGCACTCGGGGTGTCTCCGTGGACGCAGAGCGATGCCGGGCGAAGTTCCAGCCAGGATCCGTCAGCGGTGCGCACGCCACCATCGAGGGCGAGCTCGACCGCCTGGCGGGCGGCCGCCTCCGGTCGCAGGAGGAGGGCACCCGGCTCCGAGCGATCGAGCAGTGACCCGTCCGGCCGGTACGAGCGGTCACAGAACGCCTCCTCAGCGCCCATCCATCCGCGGGCGCGAGCCGCCTTGAGGAGAGCGGCGCCAGGTTGCGCCAGGACCGGCAAGTGGCCGAGACCGGCGTCGGCGAGGCTCTGCAGGATCGCCTCGGCGCAAGCGGGATCGCGCCCAGCCCTGTGGTAGAGGGCACCGTGCAGCTTGAGGTACGAGACAGCTGCTCCCTGCAGCTCGGCAAGGCGGCAGAGCGCCTGAACCTGGTGGGTGACCTCGGCCGCCACCTTCTCGGGTGGCACGTTGAGCTCTCGGCGCCCGAAGTTCGGCCGATCCCGGTAGGAAGGGTGCGCCCCGATCGTCACGCCGTGGGCACGGGCGGCCCCCACGGCCGCCGTCATCGAAGCCGTGTCGCCGGCGTGGCCGCCGCAGGCGACGTTGGCGCTCGTGACGATCGACATGAGGGCGAGATCTCCGTCGCTCTCACCGAGATCGGCGTTCAGGTCGATCGCCCGGCCCGTCACCTCCGTATCCTGCCTCGCCCGCACCATGCGTGCGTGCACGTCGAGGCTTGACGGCGCATCGGGCATGCGCTGGTCGGGATCTGAGGGCGGCTGTCCTGCCGCCATGAGTCGAAGGGTCCGTTCAGCGGATGCACAGGTGCTTCACAGCTGTATGCGGCAGACTAGTGATGCCGGAGATGGTGGAAGGGAACAGGGAAAGACGATGAGAGGTGCCGTCAAGATCGGCAAGATCGCCGGTGTACCGATCAAGGTGCACTGGAGCTTCTCCTTTCTCGTCGTTCTCCTGGTCGTCGCCGAATTCGGCGACAACGCCCACGCCACCTTTTCGACGATCTGGCGGTTGATCGTGTGGGTCGTGGTGCTGTTCGCATCGGTCACGATCCACGAGCTTGCCCACTGCGCCGTCGCCCGGCGCCGCGGCCTCACCGTCCGTGACATCATCCTGCTGCCCATCGGCGGCGTGTCGGAGATCAGCGGCCTGCCGGCCGCTCCGAAGACCGAGCGCGACATCGCCATCGCCGGGCCGGCCATGAGCTTCGTGTTGGCGATCCTGCTCGGCCTGGTGGCGTTCCTCGTCGGCGGGCCGATCTGGCCGCCGGCTCTGAGCGTGAGCGCCCTGCCGCTCGTGTCCGACCTCGCCTGGATGAACCTCCTCCTCTGCGGTTTCAACCTCCTGCCGGCCCTGCCGATGGACGGCGGCCGCGTGCTCCGGGCGATACTCGCCGGGCGGGGCGACCCCCTCAAGGCGACCCGCATCGCCTCGAGCGTGGCCGTTGCCCTGGGTGCCGGCATGATCGTCGTCGGGCTTGCCGTCTATCCCGACATCTTCCTCGTGTTCATCGGCGCCTTCGTCATGCTCGGGGCGAACGCCGAGCGGCGAGCGGCCACTGTGCAGGCGTCGTTCAACGGTCTGCGTGTCGGCGACGTGATGGCTCACGACCCGACGACCGTGCTCGCCGAGGTGACGGTGCAGCAGCTCCTGCCCTGGTTGCAGGCCTATCCGGGCCGTGCCGTCCCCATCGTGGAGAACGATCGCTACCTCGGCATCGCTGCCGTGGAGGATCTCATCTTGCAGCCAGGGGCGACGGTGGGCGAGGCCTGCGACAGGGTCGCTCCCGTCCTCGACGCCTCCCAACCGCTCTATCCGACGGCCCTGGAGGCCTTCTCACGGGTCCCCCGGAACCAACTCGCCGTCATGGCTGGGGGGCATGTCGTCGGCGTGCTGTACCGCTGGACCCTGCAGGCCGTTGTCAGGCAGAACCAGGGTCCGCTCGCCGCCGCACAACGTGGAGGATCGCGGGCCGCCTGAGGCCGACCGGCGACCTCACGGGCGCCCTCTCGAGGGTCGCCACACGGCGCCTCTTGTGCTGCACCTCTGGCCTCGTGTAGGCTGACCTGCGAAGATAGCCGAATGCCCCTCGGGCGACGGCCCATGAACTACTCGCTGAGCCGCAGCTGGAGAGTGAGCTCGTGATCCGAAGAATCCTCACAGTGGTTCTCGTGGCTGCAATCATCGCCACTCTCGGTGGTCAGGTGACCGCTCTCGGAGCGCAGAAGAAGGGCGGCAAATCGTCCTCGACGACCACGAGCACCATCCCGAGGAAGGCCGATCCGTTGCTGCAGCGGTTGCTCGTCGCCGCCGGCGAAATCCGCACGGAGGACGCCAAAGCCGCAGCCCTCTCGGAGAGCTATGACGTGCAGGTCGTGCGTCTGAAGGCGGCCGAGAAGCTCGTGGCCGTCTGCGACGCTCGCGTGGCAGCGGCCGAGCGTCAGGTGGACGCCGCCAAGCTCAAGCTCCGCAAGGCAGCCATCCTCGCCTACGTCACCGGTCAGCTCACGGACATCAATTCGCCGCTGCTCTCGAACGATGCCAATGACGGCGAGATGGTCGCTGTCTATGCCGGTTTCGCCCAGGACAACCTGCGGGGGGCGCTCAACCGCTACGTCACGATCACGGGCGAGATCACCAACGGCCGGAACGAAGCTCTCGCCGCCGAAATCGGCATCCAGCTCGAGGTCGCCCAGATCGCCACCTTGCGAGCGCGGGCGGTGCACCTTGTCAAGGCAGCCGCCCGTCAGTACATGGTGATCTCCTCCAGGCTGCTGAAGCTCGTGGGGGCCAGGACCTTCGCCCGGCTGTTCTCGGGCTGGCCGGCCGGCAAGCCCTACAAGGGCCCGGATCTCGCCGGCATCGACGCCCCCAAGCCTGCCTCCCCCTTGCGGGCCCGGACAGCGGCCGCCACCGCCAGAAAGTTCCTCGGCGTGCCCTATGTATGGGGAGGCGCCAGCAAGGCGGGCGTCGACTGCTCGGGCCTGACGATGCTCGCCTGGGCGGCTGCGGGTGTCCAACTCGAGCACTCGGCCACGATTCAGTGGGAGGACTCGGTGCCGGTCTCGCTCAAGTACCTCCGGCCCGGGGACCTGCTCTTCTACCATTTCGCCGACGACGGCAACACTCCCATCACCCACGTCGTGATGTATCTCGGCTCCGGTCCTTACGGGGCCGCCACGGCCATTCAGGCTGCCCGACCGGGCACGAACGTCGCCTACACGCCGGTGTACTTCGCCGGATTGGTCAGCGCCGGCGAGCCCTGAGACTCCGTCGGTTAGGTTCGCAACCGCCACTTCGTCCCGAGGAGGCCACTTCGTCTCGGAGGAGGTCAGCGAATGCGAGTCCAGGCCGCTCGGCTCGAAACCCATGGCGAGCCGCTCGTCGTCGAGGACATCGATCTCCCCGCACCCTCGGCGGAAGAGGTCGTCATCGACATGGCCTTCGGCGGCGTCAACCCGGTCGACCGCTACGGAGCCCTCGGCCGCGTGGCAGCTGACGGCCCCCTTCCCCGCACGCTCGGCTCGGAGGGCGCCGGCTTCGTCGATGGGGACCGGCCCGTCATCGCCCGGGGTCACGGTCTCGGCTCGATGCGCGACGGCCTCTGGGCGACACAGGCCGTCGTCCCGGCGGACGCCTTGATCGATGTTCCCCCTGGCGTCGCTCTGGTTGCGGCCGCCGCTATGGGCGTCGCCGGGGTTACAGCCTGGCGAACCACCATCGAACTGGCGAAGGTGACGCCAGAGGACCGGGTGCTCGTGCTCGGGGCGAGCGGGGGCGTGGGATCGATGATCGTGTCGATCGTCCACCGCATCGGAGCCACCGTGTGGGGCCAGACCGGTGACGCCGCCAAGCGGTCGTTCGTGGCCGAGCGGGGTGCCGAACATGTCGCCGTCACGGACTCGGACGACCTCGGGAGTTTCGTTGCCGAGCTGGCAGGGTTGCGACCGACCGTGGTGCTCGACGCCCTCGGTGGCCCCTTCTTCGGTGCGGCCATCGAAGCCATGGCGCCACGCGGCCGCCTCATCGCATTCGGCACCTCGGCGGATGCGAACGGGTGGGTGCCGCTGCAGGCCCTCTACCGCAAGTCGCTGCAGGTGATCGGGTACGGAGGACTGATGGAGACCGATGAAGCCATCGCAGCCGGCATCGCTGAGGCGCTGAGGGCGGCTGCCGACGGGCGACTCGAGGTGTGCATCGACTCGTTGATCCCCCTTCCAGAGGTGAACGACGCCTTCGCCCGCCTCGTCGACCGGTCCGTCCGGGGCAAGCTCCTTCTTGACCTGCGGACCTGAGTGCTCAAGTGGTAACTGGCCCGAGATGATGAACCCTCGGTGAACAGCAGGTGGACGACCTAGACAGGAAAAAAGCGCCCGTCGGTCATCCACAGGCTCGGGATTACGCAGCAGGAAATCCGCCAGGATATTGGCACGGGGGCGCCACGCCCAGCCCATGGGAGTGTGAGCGATGAGCCAGGCGCAACGGTTATCAACAGCCCCAGGGCGCAGTCGTCCCCGATCCGGTGGGATCTGCGGTGCGAACACGCCATGACCTGAACGGGGAGTGAACACGGATCTCGGCAACTGCGCTGGCGCGCTCCCGCCGTTCCCGGCGAGCATTGGCGGGATGAATCCTTCGGCGACCGAGCTTCTTTATCTGCAAGACGCCTACCTGCAGCGGTTCGACAGCCCCGTCGTGGCGATCGACAGCGATCGGGTGGCGCTCGAGGCCACGGCGTTCTACGTCACCGGTGGCGGTCAGCCGCACGACACCGGCATCCTCGGGGAGGCTCGTGTCGTCGAAGTGACAAAGGACGGGGCGGTTGCCTGGCACAAGCTGGCAGGGCGGCTCCCCTCTGTGGGCGATCGCGTTGAGGGCGAAATCGACTGGCCGAGGCGCCATGCCCTCATGCGTACCCACACGGCGTTGCACATCCTCTGCGGCGTCATCTGGAACGAGTACGAGAAGGCTGTCACGGGGGGAAACATGGAACCACTGACAGCCCGGATGGACTTCGAGTTCGACCCGTTGCCAGAGGGTTTCGCGGCCACGATGGAGCGCCGGGTCAACGAGGAGATCGCACTGGATCGGCCCATCATCGTCTCGTTCCTGCCGAGGGAGGCCGTCTTGAGCGACGAGGATTTGATCCGGACCAAGACGAACCTCGTTCCAGAGCACGTACGGGAGGTCCGGATCGTGGACATCGTGGGGCTCGACAAGCAGGCGGACGGCGGCACCCACGTGCGCTCGACGGCTGAGGTGGGACGCGTGAGGGTCGTGAAGACCGAGAGCAAGGGCAAGGGCAACAAGCGCGTGAGGATCGCCGTCGAATGAGGTTCTTCACCAGCTTCGACGGCGTCGAGATCGCCTACGACGTGCTCGGTGAAGGCGATCCGGTCGTCATGCACCACGGCTTTGCTTCCGATTCGCGGACGAACTGGTTGCGGCCGGGCGTTGCGGCGGCGGTCATGGACTCGGGTCGGCAGGTCGTTCTCGTCGACGCACGGGGTCACGGCGAGTCCGACAAGCCACACGACCCGTTCGCGTACGCCAACGGCGCCATGGTGCGCGACGTCAGATCGCTGCTCGACGTCCTCGGCCTCGAGTGGGTGCACCTCGTCGGCTACTCGATGGGTGCTTTCGTGGCGATGCGTTTGGCGCCGGTCGAACGGCGCGTGCGGTCCTTGGTCCTCGGCGGAGCGGGGCTCAGTCAAATTCGCCTCCGGAGACCCGAGCATTTCCAGCAGATCGCCGATGCCCTCGAGGCGGCGGAGCCGGAGGCGATCGAGAGTCCGACCGCGCGGGCGTTCCGCAATTTCGCCGACGCCATGAAGGCGGACCGTCTCGCCCTCGCCGCTGTGCAGCGATCCGGCAGCCCGTTTCCGAGCCTCGAGGATCTCGGGCGGATCGCCGTGCCGACACTCGTCGTCAACGGTGCGAGCGACAGCTTGACCGGGCCGCCGGAGGCGCTCGCCGCTCTCATCGCCGGCGCTCGGTTCGAGTCCGTGCCAGGCGACCATCTCTCCGCCGTCGTGCAACCCGAGTTCCGTCAGGCCATCGTCACGTTCCTCGACAGCCTCTGAACTCGCGGCATCGAGGCCTGGCTCAGGGCCGAAAGAACGGGTTCCAGGGCGACAGTCCGGCTGCCATGGCGTCGGCCACCGAAGGTCGCCCCTCGCGCCCGTTGCGGAGCGCTTGCAGCGTCGCCACGGTGTTGTTGGCGAACACTGCCTGAGTGTCGGCCGCACTCGGGTTCACCCACACGGCGGCGATGAGGACGAGCCCGGCCGCGCCGGCGGCTTCGATGACGCCCTCCTCGAGCGCCAAGGCGACCCCCTTGGCGACGCCGGCTTGAGCCGGGCCCCAGGTGAGCAGGCCATGACCGGGGTTCTCGATGGGGGCTTTGTTGACGAACAAGGTGGGCGGCACGGCGGCGATGCCGGGCTGACCTACGACCATGAAGCCGGCATGCCCCATGCTCGGCCCGGCGAGGCCCGCGGCCCAAGCCGCCCCTACTGGCCCGGAGCGATCGCCCAGCACGGTGTTCACATGGGCGGCGTCGACTCCCTCGCCGACGAAACCTTCACCGATCTGCATCGTGGTCTCCATCTCCCCATCATTGATCCTTTCGGCCGAGGGCGCCGGTCATGAGCGCTCAAGCCAGACCCACCCAGCCGTGCTCGACGGCGGAGCGCTCCATGGCGTCACACACGCGCTGCACGCGGAGACCGACCTCGAGGCTCGGCAGCCAGGGGCCGTTCGGCCACGTGGAGAGCAGCTCGCCGATGAGGTTCACGAAGCTGGCTCCGTAGCCGACACCCTGGCCGATCGCCCACCAACTCCGCGCGTATGGGTGGTCCTTGTGCTCCGCTCGGATCGTGCGCATGCCGTACAACCGCTCCTCGTCAGCACCCCGACCGAGCCGGAGCTCGTTGAGGCGGGAGTAGTCGAACACGAGCGTGCCCCGGGTGCCGTTCACCTCGATCGTGAAGTCGCACGGACGCCTCGCGCAGGTGCGCGCCACCTCGAAGACGCCCGCCGCCCCGCTGGCGAACCTGATGAGGGCGCTCGACGCTTCGTCGACGCCGACGGCGAGCTGCCCGCCTCCGGTCGGATCCGCCCGCTCGGTCGTGAAGGTGGACGACTGGGCGCAGACCTCTTCGATGGGACCGACCATCCACTCAGCCAGGTCGACGAGATGGCAGCCGAGATCGGCGATCGTCGAACCGCCCATTTCACAGTCGAAGCGCCAATCGAAGTCGATGGCAGGATCGAGGAACTCGTCCGAGAGCCAGCTGCCCCTCCAGAGGAGGACCTCGCCGACCTCCCCCTCGGCGACCAGCTGGCGCATGAGGGCGACCGCTGGCAGAAAGCGGTAGTTGAAGCAGATGGCATTGAGCACACGGCTGGCCCGCACGACGGCGAGGGCAGTTTCCGCCTCGGCGAGCGACACCGCCAGCGGCTTCTCGCACAGGATCGCCTTGCCATTCACGGCCGCCGCCGAAATGACCTCGGCATGAGTGCCCGGCGGCGAGCAGATGTCGATGATGTCCACGTCGGGTCGTTCCACGACTTCACGCCAGTCCGTCGTCCAGCTCTCGAATCCGAGCCCCACGGAGGCCGCCGCCACCGCCTCTGCATTCCGGCCCGAGACAACGGTGAGCCGAGGGGCTGACGGCAGGGATCGGATCACGCCGACGGCGCTATAGGCGTAGGCGTGGGCCTTGCCCATGGCGCCGTACCCGATCATGCCGATGCGGGCGGCGCCGTTCCCGGCTGCGGCCGAATCCGTCACCTTGGCCACCCATCCATCGAGCCGGCGGCATCCGTCGGATCCGGCATCGCCTGGGCCGATCGGGCGCTTGCCACGACGCTCTGGCACAGCGCTACATCCCGGAGCCCGTCGAGCCCGGAGGTGAGAGGGTCGGCCTTGCCGACGGCGGCGCGATGGAACTCGATCAGCTCGAGCTTGAAGGCCTCCTCGTAGGACACGATCTCCCGCGAGAGCACGGAGAACGGCCCACCGGCTTCGCCGCTCGTCGTCTCGAGAAGGGCCGGCACGTTCTTCAGGTAGGGCGAAGGGAACGACAGCCGGATGCGGGCGCCCGGGTCGTAGAAGCACGCCTCCATCTCGTACCCGGCGACGCCCGGCAGGTCCAGCCAGGAGACTACGCACTCGACACCGTCGAAGCCCAGGATGACCGTGACGGTCGTCGATCGCAGGCTGGCGAATCGCACCTCGGTCGGCTCGCCGAGGAACCCCCGCAGCAGATTGAACTCGTGCACCATCGTGTCGAGCAGCACCGACTCGTAGGTGGTGCGGGCCTCGTCGCGAAGCGGTCCGATGGCGTCGTCGATGCGGCGGTCGCTGTCGGCCCGCCAGCGCGCCAGCTGCTCGGCAGAGATGTCGTCCCCGCGGGCGACTCGGTAGTGGGCGACGTAGGGCTCGAAGGCGGCCTCGAGCGTCGTGACGCGAACGAACCTGAGGTCTTCGAGGCGGCCGACGGCGTGGCGCGCCCGGCGATACGCGGGGTCGTAACGCTTCGGGTAACCCACCATGAGGGCAACGCCCGCCCTGGCGGCGGCTTCGATCATGTTCGCGCCCTCGGCGACCGACAGGCACATGGGTTTCTCGACGAGGACGTGCATCCCTGCCTCGGCCGCAGCGATGGCGGGCGGAGCGTGGCTGCCCGAGGTGAGCACGAGGACGGCGTCGAGCTCCTCTTCGATGAGCTCGTGCCAATCGCTGAAGAGGCGGTCGACGCCGAAGCGCTGCCCGCAATACCGCAGGACCTCGGGAGAGCTGTCGCACAAAGCCCGTAGCTGGAAGAGGTCGTCGAGCTCCGACAGGTAGGGGAGGTGCATGATCTGGGCGACCATCCCGGTCCCGATGACGCCGACGCGCAGCTTGCGACGCAGGCTCACCAGTACCGCCGCTGTCGGGTCTTTTCCTGCTCATAGCTCGCTCGGGCGGCTGCCGTCGGGCCGAGCTCCGAGACCTCGGCGACCGGCACGTCCCACCAAGCCTCGCTGCTCGGAGCCGGGACGAACGGGTCCGTCTCGATCTCGATGAGCACCGTGGCCGTCTGCGACCTCGCAGTCGCAAGAGCGTCCGCCAGCTCTGCCACGCTCGCCACTCGCTGGGCCGCGACTCCGAGGCTGGCGGCGTTGGCGACGAAGTCGATGGGGACGACGTCGCCGTCCAGTCGGCCCGTGGCCGCATCCCGCCGCCGCAACGACGTCCCGAAGCGTTCCGAGCCGACGGTCTCCGAGAGGGCCCCGATCGAGGCGAACCCGTGATTCTCGACGAGCACGACGGTCAGCTTGATGCCCTCCTGGACAGCGGTCACGAGCTCCTGGGCCATCATCAGATAAGAGCCGTCGCCGACCAGGACGAAGACCTCCCGGTCCGGAGCCGCCATCTTCACACCCAGCCCGCCGGCGATCTCGTAGCCCATGCAGGAATAGCCGTATTCGACGTGGTAGCCCTTCGGATCGCGAGTTCGCCAGAGCTTGTGGAGGTCACCGGGCATGGATCCAGCTGCGCATACGACGACGTCGCTCGGTCCGCTGGCGGCGTTGACAGCCCCGATCACCTCCGACTGTGCAGGCAAGGGGAGGTTGCCCTGCCGGTAGGCGGCCTCGACGACAGCGTCCCACGCCTTTGCGCGGACGGCGGTTTCCGCCCGGTAGGAGGCCGATGCCGACCAGCCCTCGAGCGCCGTCTCGAGCCCCTGTAGACAGGTGCGGGCGTCTCCGACGACCGAGACCCCGGCGTGCTTGGCGGAGTCGAAGGCACCGATGTTGCAGTTGATGAACCGCACACCGTCCGCCGCGAACGCGGTCCTCGATGCGGTCGTGAAGTCCGTCCAGCGCGTGCCGATGCCGATCACGACGTCGGCAGTCCGCGCAAGTGCGTTGGCCGCAGTCGTCCCGGTGACACCGATGGCTCCGACCGCTTGCGGGTGGTCATAGGGGAGCGATCCCTTTCCGGCCTGCGTCTCCGCCACGGGGATGCCGCTGGCCTCAGCGAAGCTCCGCAGGGCTTCGCTGGCCTCGGAGTAGATGACACCTCCGCCGGCGACGAGCAGCGGCCGTTGGGCGCCTCGCAAGACGTCGGCCGCCCGGGCGATCGACGCCGGGTCCGCCACAGGCCGGGGAACATGCCACACCCGGGCTTCGAAGAGCTCCGCTGGCCAGTCAAAGGCTTCGGCTTGCACGTCCTCCGGCAGGCAAATCGTCACCGCCCCGGTCTCAGCAGGGTCGGTGAGCACCCTCATCGCCTGCAGAAGGGCGTCCCCGAGCTGCTCTGCCCGTTGCACCCGGTCGAACCACCGCGAGACCGGCCGGAAGGCGTCGTTCACCGAGATGTCGCGGCTACCGAAGTGCTCGAGCTGCTGGAGCACGGGATCGGAGGCACGGTTGGCGAAGACGTCCGACGGGAGCAGCAGGACCGGGAGCCGGTTGACGGTGGCGAGGGCCGCTCCCGTCACCATGTTCGTCGCTCCAGGGCCGACCGACGAGGTGCAGGCGAGCGTCGACATGCGATTGCGCATCCGGGCGAACCCGGATGCGGCGTGCACCATCGCTTGCTCGTTGCGAGCCTGGTAGTAGCGGAGCGCCCCCGGCTCGGTCAGCTCGGACTGGAGCAGGGCCTGCCCGAGTCCGGCGAGGTTCCCGTGGCCGAAGATTCCGAAGCAACCCTCGATGAGGCGGTGTTGCACTCCGTCGCGTTCGCTCCGCTGGACGGTGAGAAAGCGGACGACCGCTTGCCCGACGGTCAAACGGGTCGTGGCGGTCGCACTCATGTCGTGCCCGGCGCCGCGAGGTCGTAAAAGGGAAGACGGGCGTCCACCTCCTTGCCGACCCACGTCGAGCGCACCCAGGCGTGGGCGGGATCGTCACAGATGAGCCAGGCCCGCTCGCCTGCGCCCGCCATGACGTTGAGGTAGTAGAGGTCGTAGCCGGGCGCCGCCATGGAGGGGCCGTGCCAGCCGTGCGGCACGAGCACGACGTCGCCGTCGCGGACTTCGGCGAGCAGATCGAGGGGTCGTTCCGGCGTCCCGTAGACGCGCTGGTAGGCGATACCCGGGCCTGCCGACGACCCGGCCACCTCGAAGTAGTAGATCTCCTCGAGCTCGGACTCGCCCGGACGGCTCTCGTCATGCTTGTGCGGAGGGTAGGACGACCAGTTGCCGGCGGGCGTGAGCACTTCGCAGACGATGAGGCGGTCGGCTTCGAACACGCCCGGCAGGCAGAGGTTGTTGATCTGTCGCGAGCAGGAGCCTGCCCCTCGCAGCTCTATGGCGGCGTCGCTTGCCGGCGCGTAGCGCGGGGGCAGGTCACGACGTGCCTTGGCGCCCGGAAGGGCGATCCGGCCGCCGCCGGCGCTCGCCAGGGTAGCGACCGAGTGGCGCCCGAGGTAGGCGAAGTCCGTCGTGGCGGCGAACACGCTCTCGCGCCCCGCCAACTCGAAGCGCTCGCTTCCGCAGTCCACCGTGACGGCGCCCTCGAGGGGAAGCACGAGCAGCTCTTCCTCCCCGCTGGCGAGTGTGATGGAACCGCCGCCGTCGAGATGGAGCACTCGCAACGACGTCCAGGACCAGCCTGCCCGTTCGGCCGTCAGCTCGACCGACCACGGTCCACTTGAAAGCGAGCCACTTGGGCGGTGGAGCTCGGCCCTGTTCATGGCTCTCCTCCGCCCGACCTGCTCTCGGGCCGTACCAGCCGGGCGGCGATGTCGACGGCGGCGGAGACGTCGTCGTTCGGCGGGTAGAGGAGGGCACGACCGACGACGAGCCCGCGGACGCCGTCGGTGCCGAGTGCCTGCTGCCACTTGGCGTAGGTGTCGTCAGGTCGCTCGTAGGGGTCGCCGCCGAGCAGGAGGGCCGGCAACGTCGTGGCAGCCATCACCTGCTCCATGGCGTCCACAACCGGAAGCTTCAGCCAGGTATAGGCGCTCGTCGCCCCGAGTCCGGAGGCGACCGATACCGAGGTGACGATGGAGTCGAGTGTGAGCAGGTTCGTGACGCGGCCGTCTTCGCGTGCCGAGACGAATGGCTCGATGAGGGCGATGCGGCGGCGGCGTGCGAGCTCGGTCACGGCCCGCCCGCAGGACTCGAGCGTGGCCACCGATCCCGGGTCGTCGAAGGCGATGCGACAGAGCATCTTGCCGCCGTCGAGGCCCATCGCCTCGATCGTCTCGGCGTCGTAGCCGGTGAAGCGGTCGTCGAGCTCGAACACGGCCCCCTTCAGACCGCCGCGGTTCATCGAGCCCACGGCGACCTTGTCCTCGAGGGCGCCGAGGAGCATCAGATCCTCCGTGATGTCCGCCGTCGCCAGCACTCCGTCGACACCCGGTCGCGAGAGAGCCACGAGGAGGCGGCTCAAGAGGTCGTCCCGGTCGGCCATCGCGAGGGCGCGGTCTCGGACCGAGAGCGCCGCCCGAGCGGGGTGATCGGCGGCGATCAGCAGCAGCCGCCCGCTCTCGTCCATGAACGGCCGCCGCCGGCGTCCGGCGGCCGCCTCGAGCACGGCCTCCGGCCGCTCGGCGCGCACCGACCGGATGGCGGCCAGCCGGGCGTCAGTCACCGCGCACCGTGGCTGCCATCGCTTCCACCTCTTTCGTTGTCGGCATCGCCGTCGAGCACTCGAGGCGGGATGCCACGATGGCGCCGGCGACGTTGGCGAACCTCAGCGTCCGCTCGAGGGGCCAGCCTGCCAGGAGCCCGTGACAGAGGGCACCTCCGAAGCCGTCGCCTGCCCCGAGGCCGTTCAGCACCTTCACCGGCACGGGCGGCAGCCGGATGACCTCGTCGTGGGTCATGGCCATGACGCCGGCTGGCCCCTGCTTCACGACGGCAAGCTCGACCCCGCGCTCGAGCAAGGCTCGGGCGGCTCGTTCGGGTTCGTCCTCGCCGACGGCGGTTCGGGTCTCGTCGAGGTTGCCGACCGCCACGGTGACGAGAGCGAGCACGTCAGCGATCTGCTCTCGAGCCGCCGCCCGCGACTCCCAAAACACCGGCCGGTAGTCGAGATCGAGCACCGTGAACGGCCGACGGCCGCGGGCAGCCAGGGCCGCATGGTGAGCCGTCCGGCTCGGTTGCTGAGACAGCCCGGTGACGGTGATCCAGAAAACGCCGGCGTCCTTGATGGCTCCGAGATCGAGCTCTTCCGGGCGGATCTCGAGATCGGGAGCCTTCGGGAAGCGATAGAAGAAGAGCGGGAAATGATCGGGCGGGAAGATTTCACAGAACGTGACCGGGGTCGCCCGGTCCGGCACGGTCGCCACGAAGGCGTCGTCGACTCCGAGCTGTGCGAGGGCGGTCCGCACAAAACGCCCGAACGGGTCGTCACCCGTCCGGGTGATGACCGCTGACCGCCTGCCGTGGCGCGCCGCCGCCACGGCGACGTTCGTGGCGCTTCCTCCGAGGAACCGGCCGAACTTCGTTACGTGCTCGAGTGCAACGCCGATCTCGAGCGGGTAGATGTCGACACCGACGCGGCCCATGGTGAGGACCTCGTACGGTCGTCCGACCTCAGCGTCTGACAAGGCCCTACCAGCCCCGGTCGCGCAGGTATTGGCGGTTTTCCGACTGATCCGCCCGCGCGCGTGCGTACGCCTCGCGCCCGCGGGGCAACACGTCCTGCTCGACGACGATCCAACCCTCGTAGCCGCTGCGGCGAAGTGAAGACAGGATCTCGTCAACGCGGCCGTCGCCGGCGCCGAGCCGGCAGAATACGTCGCCCTCCCAAAGCGCCATGGCCTCACCGTACGGCTGCCCCGCAACGGGGGCGCGGGCGTCCTTCAGGTGAACGTGGCTGACGCGCTCGCGCCATGTCTCCAGGATCTCAAGCGGATCCCCGCAAGCCGCTACGAGATGGCCGGTGTCGAGGCAGAGGGCCACGGGTGTCGACTCGAGCGCCCAGACGATGCTTGCCTGCGTCGCCACGACCGTCCCGACTTCGTTGTGCAGGCAGGCCTCGTAACCCCGCTCGGCGCATTGTTCGACGAAGCGGCCGATGACGCGAGCGATGCGGCCGAGCCTGGCCGTTTCGGGCTCCGCCGCCGCTGGGGTGGACGAGGGAGCGATGAGTGCAACGGTCGGGCGCGGCAGCAGCACTTTGTCGACGCCTTCGCTGACGGCGTCGAACTGGTCGCAGATCTCGCTCAGCTCGGCGAGGCCGCGGCGGGATGCCTCGTCGCTGGAGACGTCGATCTCGACGTACCCGCCCGTGAGGAGCAGCCCGCGCGACTTCAGAGCCTCCCTCAGCTCGCTCCCGAGGCCGAGATAACCGAGGGGGCCGAGATCGATCCCTTCGTAACCCGCTCCCTCGACGGCGTCGAGCACCTGGACGGCATCGGGCACGTCGTCATCGTGGCCGACCGTGACTTCGAATGCCCCATAGCTGACGGGGGCGTTACCGATGGCTGTCATCCTGCTCCCAACTGTCGGGACGGCCGGGCCGCTTCCGGCTCGCCGTCGAAGAGTGCTCTCGCTTGTCTCACCAGTTCCCCTTGCTCGGGCCGATGCGGGTGGCAGGCGTCGCTGCTGCCGGCGTCATCAGGCGGTCACCCGAGACGTCCATGCCGCAGAATGTCGGAGAGGAGCGGTCATGCCGGCAGGTCGGCTGCGATGGACTCGGATGCGAGCATGGCCACCTTGAGCGCTGCGACGGCGTCGGTCACCGTCGCTCCCGTGCCCCCGCCGCCTGAGACAGCTCGCACGAAATCCTCCGCCTGCAACCTCAAGGCCTGCAGGAAGACGGCGTTTCCCTCTACGGGCCGAAGGAACCAGCTCGTCTCGGTTCCGGCGGTGCCGAAGACGTCGACCTTGCAGCTGTCACCGGCCGGGTGCCAGCGGCCGAGGCTGACGGCCGCCGTGCTGCCTCCAGCCAATTCGGCGACGATCTGGCCACAGTCGGGGTCGGAGACGGTGGATCCGAACCGCGAGACGGCGACCTGGAGCGTCTCGAACTCCTGCCCGGTCAGCCAGCGGATTTGGTCGAATTCATGCACGCCCATGTCGATGAAGATCCCGCCGCTGCGGTGGCGGAATTGCGGTGCCGGCGGCGAGGCGTCCCATTGCTGGCAGTTCACAGCCAGGATCTCTCCGAGCTCACCGGCGGCGATCCGCTCGCGGAGTCGCTGCAGCTCTGGGACGAAGCGGCGCCAGTAGGCAACCTGGAGGATGCAGCCGGCCTCCTCTGCAGCGTGGGCGCACTCGTCGGTCTCCTCGACCGTGAGCCCGCACGGCTTCTCGCACAGGACGGGCAGCCGTTCAGCCATGAGGCGCCGGACGATCTCGAGATGGAGGTCGGTGGGGGCGGCAACGAGGACGCCGTCGAGCTCACACTCGCCGAGCATCGCCGGGAGGCTGGCGAAGGAGCGGACCGTCGCCGGCAGTGCGGCGCGCACGTCTTCGCGCGGCTCGGCAACGCCGGCGATGGCGATGCCGGGGGAGCCCTCGAGGACCTCGAGGTGTGTCCGACCCATGCGTCCGGCGCCGACGAGACCGAGCTGGAAGTGCCCGTTCGGCGACGCGGACGTGCTGAAACCGCCTGAATCCATCGTTCTTCCTCTCACCCGAACGCCCGTCTCGTCGCTGTCTTGTCCGCCACGCGGGCGACCTCTCGCCTGCACGAGCGCTCAGCGTTCTGTGTCACGAAGCGCTCCTTCGTCCATGCGTCCTGACGTCGTCCAGATCTCCTCGAGCTCTGCCATCAGCAGCTCGAGCGTTCTCGCGTGCCGCTGGACCCATCCAAGCCGCACGGGGATCACGCGTCCTGCGAGCTCGCCCTCCGAGGCGTGCTGATCGACGAGCGCCCCGCCCTGCTCGTCCGGGAACGCCATAGCATCGAGCACCCGGACGATCCGCCGCCGCAGGTACTCCTCGGTGGGAAGGACGCGCACGGTCTCGCTGCCGAAGTAACCGTTGCCACCGGAGTCTCGTGCCGTCGCCGTGACCGTGAGCCATCCCTCGTCCTCGCCCGATCGGGTGACGAGGCAGGCGCCGTCATCGCCGGAGACGCTGTCGCCTCCGACGGCCGTCCAATGAAGGCCGGTCAGCCCGGCGCTCGCTGATTGATCGCCGTCGAGATACCAACTGACCTCCCGGCCGGCGCCCACGGCGGTCCCCTCGGCGACGTACTCGTCTTCGGGGCAGACGGGGCCGTGAATGCGCAGCGGCCGCTCGGCAAGGCGCCTGATCACGTTGTCGGTGATCCGGCTGATCTGTTCGTCGGCCGCCAGAGCGAGTGGCCAGTCCGTCGTGCCCGTCGAGAAGACCATGGCGCCCGAGGGCGCGGTGCGGATCATGATGGCGGCGTTGGCCTCCTCTCGGCCGGCTACCCATCCGGCGGACAACCTGGCGAGGGCCAGTAGGACTCGGCCCCCTCCCCCTCCCTTGCGCTGCTCGCTCAATCTCGGCGGGTCGGAGGCGCGCTCGAGGGGCACGCCGTCGGTCTCGTATCCGATGACGGGTGTGTCGGCTCCGCCGGTAATCCCCTCTGGAGGGAACTCCACGCCGTCAAATGCCCAGTGCGTAGGCACCACAGCGTGGTAGCCGTCGATCGCTCGGAGCCCGTCCCACCAGCCTCCGCCGTAGGCGCCGCTCGACAGGGTGAGCCAATCCTCCGGATCGTTGACGTGCCAGAGGGCGCCGATGGTTCGAGAAGCCCCTCCTTCCGGCGACCCCCCCTCCGTCTTCCGGCAGAACAGCCGATCTCCGGCGGGCGAGATTTCGACGACAAAACAGGCGACGTCCCCGGCGAAGAAGCAGACATTCCCGCCGCCATCGACGAACTCGAGGACACGGCGCCGCATGTCGGTGCTCCAGTACTCGTCATGCCCTGCACTCAACAGGAGCGTGACTCCCTCGAGCAAGCTGGGGTCAGCGTGCAGGTCGAAGTCGGTGCAGTACGCCGTGCGATAGCCGTGATCCTCCAGCCAGGCGACGAAGGGGGCGTCCCAGTGGGCGAAGGTCTGGCGCCGGGACGCCCGGTGGTAGGCGTCCGGTGCGTCTCCCTCCATCACCCGCCCGCCCACGCCGCCGTTGCCGGGGCGCTGGAGGCTTGCGACGTATCCCTGCCCTGACCAGTCGCGGGTCCATTGGACGCCGGCGTACAGGCTGGCTCCTCCCAACTGGTTGTAGGCGGCGTAGGTCGCCGTAGGGAGCTTGAAGAGGATCGACGGGCGGACTCCCGTCTGTTCTCGCCGCAGGATGAACAGAGCGGCGTCAGAGCGGTTGAGGACCGACGGGCCGACCTCCACGGGCTCGAGCGCGCCATCCTCGCTCGCAGGCACCGGGACGGCCAGATAGATCCCGTCGATCAGGGTGGCTCCGACCGGGATCGAAACCCGCGGCCACCCCCAAGCCTCGTCGGGGCGGCCGAGCGGGCGAGACTCCCCCTCGTGCCGAGAGGTGTCGCCCTGCACTTCCTCGACCGAAGCGCCGCAGCGAAACAGTCGCACGCCGAATCTGGCGTGTTCAGTAGACACGTGGAGCTGCAGCTCCATCCCCGATGTGATCGTCAGCGGCCAGGCATAGCAACGCGTCATGCGCCGTCCTCTCTCGTGCTCGCGACGTGCTGGAGCGCCGACTCCGGCTCGGTCCACGGGCCGTTCTCCGGGTAGTGACAGGCGACGCGGTGCCCGCTCTCGACGAGACGAAGTGGCGGTACCTCATCGGCGCAGCGCGAGTCGGCCTTCCAACAGCGCGTCCGGAAGCGGCAGCCCGACGGCGGGTTGACGGGGCTCGGCACCTCCCCTTTCAGCAGGATGCGTTTTCTGTTGCGCTCGCGGTCCGGGTCGGGGATGGGGACTGCTGAGAGAAGGGCCGTCGCATACGGATGCGCCGGGCGTCGGTAGATGAGGTCGGCAGGCCCGTGCTCGACGATCATGCCGAGGTACATGACGGCGACGTCGTGGGCGATCTGGCGGACGACGGCGAGGTCATGGGCGATCAGCAGGTACGACATGTTCCGCTCCCGCTGGAGGTCGCGCAGGAGGTTGAGGATGCTCGCCTGGATGCTCACATCGAGGGCGGACACTGGCTCGTCGAGGACGATCGTCGACGGCTCGAGGGCGAGCGCGCGGGCGATTCCGATCCGTTGCCGCTGACCGCCGGAGAATTCGCCCGGGAAGCGGACGGCTGCCGCTGGGTCGAGGCCGACACTCGAAAGCAGCGACCGCACGCGCTCGTCCCGATTGGGTATCCGGTGCACGATCAGCGGCTCGGCGACGATCTCGCCGACGGACAGACGTGGGTTGAGCGAGGAGTACGGGTCCTGGAACACCATTTGGATTTGACGGCGGAGACCCCGCATGGCCTTGTCGTCGAGGGTCGTGATGTCGAGACCGTTCATCGTGATGGTGCCCGCCGTGGGTTCCTCGAGGCGCAGCAGTAGGCGGGCGAGGGTGGTTTTCCCGCAACCGGATTCGCCGACGACGCCGAGGCATTGCCCGGCGCGAAGCTCGAGGTTGACGCCATTGACCGCTTCGAGCGTGACGACCGACCGGAACTTCTCGCCCCGGATCTGAAAGTGCTTCTTCAGGTCCGTGGCGGTCATCACGACGTCGTTTGTGTGTTCCTCGTCCCAGGCGCCGTGCTCGGTCGCCGGCTCGCCCGAGCTGGGGTCGCCGTGATCCCACGTGAGCAAAGCGAGACCGTGCACCGCGCCGTCGTCAGGCGAGTCGGAGGCGGCGGCAAACACGCAGGCTGCCGTGTGGGCGGGACCGACGGTGACAACTGGAGGCTCGTCGGCACACTGGGGTGCTGCGATCGGGCATCGTGGGGCGAAGGCGCAACCCTTTCCGTACCCCGTGCCGGAGGGCGGGGTGCCGGCGATGGACGCCAGACGGCCGCGTCGCTCGTCGATCGACGGCAGCGAGGCCAACAGGCCGATCGTGTAGGGCATCCGAGGCGCCCGGAACACGTCGTCGACATCACCCGTCTCGACGGCTTTGCCGGCGTACATCACGAGTAGGCGATCGGCCACACCAGCGACGACGCCGAGATCGTGGCTGATGAGGATCATGGCTGATCCCGTCTCGGTGCGGATCGAGCGCAGGGTGTCGAGGATCTGAGCCTGCACCGTGACATCGAGCGCCGTCGTCGGCTCGTCGGCGATCAACAGCTCCGGTTCGTTGGCGATGGCGATGGCGATGACGACTCGTTGCCGCATGCCGCCCGACAGCTCGTGCGGGTAGCGGCGGGCGAGCTGCTGCGGCTGAGGGAGACCGACCAGCTCGAGCAGTTCGACCGCCCGTTTGCGTGCATGGCCGCGGCTGATGCCGGAGTGGAGCCGCACGCATTCGGCCACTTGCCACCCGACGCTGTACATCGGGTTCAAGGCCGTCATCGGATCTTGGAAGACCATGGCGGCGCGGCCCCCGCGCACGAAGTTCCATTCCTTCGGTGTCGCCGTCAGGAGCTCTTCGCCTTCCAACCGGACCGAGCCGGTCACTCGGGCGGAGCGCGGCAGTAGCCCGAGAATGGCGAGGGAGAGCATTGTCTTTCCCGACCCTGACTCACCGACGACACCGAGCGTCTCGCCCGCCTGGAGAGAGAAAGTGATCCCCCGGACGGCTTGGATCAGGCCGCTTTCGGTCGAGAGGGAGACGACGAGATCGGTGACCTCGAGCAACGGCCTCGCCGTCGGCGACGGGCCGTTGTTGCCGCGATCGGAGCTTTCCGCTGACGGGCGTCGCCCAGCAGCCGCGTGTCGTCCCGAGCGCGGGGACCCGCGTTCAGGTGTGACTCTGCTGGGCGACGCCGTCATCGGGTTTCGAGCTTCAGCTCTTGGTGCTCGAGCTTCAGCTCTTGATGTACAGCGTGTTGTAGTTGATGGCGTCCATCGCCTCTGAGTACACGTAGCCGCCCAGCCGAGACGACACGAAGTCGTACCAGATTGGGTTGAACAGCGGCGCGTACGTAGCCTGCTGCGACATGAGGTTGTAGTCGAGCTTCTCGTAGTCCGCCACGCGAGCAGCCCCCAGGGCCGCCGCTGCCTGGTTGAACTCCGGGACGAACGAGGCAACTCCGAAGTGGGAGAAGTTCCCCGGGAAATTCGGGGTGCCGGGGTACATTCCGGTGTTGATGATGGCATCGGCGTCGGGGAAGTCCGCCGACCACGGCTCGATCCCCATCGGCGTGTGGCTCTTGGGGTTCCCGATGATCGAGCTGTTCACGCTGTTGGGGGTGCCCTCGACCGTCAGGTTGATCCCGATCGCCGCCAGGTTGCTCTTGATGACGGCGGCCATGTTCATGAAGCCGGGAGCGTCATTCTGGGTCCTGATGGCAAGGTTGATGGGTGTTTTCACGCCCGACTCGGCCATGAGCTTCTTCGCTTCGGTGAGGTTGGGCGTGTTCGGGTAGATGGTGTACTTCTTGTAGTCCACGAGGGCCGGCGGGACGATCTGGTCCGTCGGCGTCCCGGCGAGCGGCCCACCCCACTGCGCTTCGATCTGCGTCCGGTTGATGGCGAAATTGATCGCCTTGCGAACGTCGACGTTGTTGAGCGGCGGCACCTCGTAATTGAGGAACAGGTAAGTGATGTCCGGTCTCTCGGACGAGTGCACCTGGCTCGCATACGCCGGGTCGTGGGAGATCTTGAGGATGTCCGCAGTCGCCAGGTTCGAGGTGTTGAAGTCGAGCTGGTTTGCTTCGATCTCCAGGGTTGCCTGGGTCGACAACACTCCGATGTTGAACTGGATCTTGGCGACGTGCCCACGGACGCCGAGTGCCTGGTCGTAGTTGGTGTTGAACGCCAAGACGAGCTGGCGCCCGGGCGAGTACGACTGCAGCTTGAACGGCCCGCTGGCGTAGGTCTCCTCGATGGTTCCGTTGTTCTCCGGGATCATCGGCGTGCCTACCGGCACCGGGCAGGTCGTCGGGAGCGCCGTCTTGTACAGGAAGGCGCCGTCTTGCGCCGTCAGGTGGAACGTGATCGAGTTGGCGGTCGTCGTGATACCCGGAAGCGTCTTCGACGTCCCGGCCAGGTAGGCAGGCGCCCCCTTGACGAGCGTGAAGTAGTAGCCCGTACCTGTGTCGATGGCGGGCGCCATGAGCCTCATAAACGTGTACTTGATGTCCGCCGGCGTGATCGGTTGCCCATTGGAGAACCGCGCGCCCGGACGAAGCGTGTAGGTGTACTCGAGGCCGTTCTTGCTGATGACTGGCAGGTTGGCCGTGCCGGGCACGAGCGTGGTTCCTGCTGTCCCGGCCACATCGGCGTAGCGGATGAGCGTCGTGCAGATGGCGTTGGCCAGGCCCCAGGTGACGGCGAAGTACCAGCGGTTCGGGTCCAGCGTGTCGATGGCCCCGGAAGCCATGGCGCCCGTGAGCGTGCCGCTCACGCCTCCGGGCTTGCTCGCCGACGTCGTTGTCGACGACCCACTGCTACTGGAGCAGGCGGACAGCGTCAGTGCCAAACAACCGAGGGCGATGATGGCGTTCCGTCTCCATCGCCGACTGGGCAGTTTCCTCATGATTCGTTCCCTCCGTCTTGACTCCGGTTGGTCACAGCAGCTCACCCTTTCCTCATCAATAAGTGTTCGAACAGCTCTTGCAGACAGAAACGGGCTCATCGGGCCGCTACTCGGCGAAGGCGCGGGTCGAGGACTCCGTGAAGGAGATCGACGATCGTGTTGGCGAGGACGGCGATGATGGCGCACACGATGACGACGCCGGTGATGACGGGGTAGTCGAGGTTCTCGATGGCGTACACCCCCGTCCAACCGAGACCGGGAATGCTGAACACCGTCTCGACGAAGAAGACCCCACTGAGTGCGGTGGCGACATCAGCGCCGAGCAGGACCGTCATGGTCGGAGCGACATTCCGACCGACGTGGTGCAGGAGGATCCGTCTGGTCGAGGCGCCCTTGGCTTTGGCGGTTCGCGTGTAGTCCTCACTGAGCTGCTCGGCGGTCAGGGTCCTGATGTAGCGGATGTAGACCGCCGCGAAGCCGATCGCGAGCGTGATCCAGGGCAGGATGAGGTGATACGCCCATTCGATCGGGTTCTGCCCGAAATCGACGTAGCCCGTGATCGGGAAGAGCGTCGTGCCGTGGGGCAGAATGGGCAAGCCGAGGATTCGTCCTTGCGTGGGCTGAAATGCGAAGAAGTACGAGATCATCGGAGCCAGCCAGAAGACGGGTATCGACATCCCGAAGATGGCGAGCCCGCGACCCACGACATCGCCAATCGATCGCGGACGCAGCCCGCCGTAGGCGCCGATCGGCGCCGCGATGGCGAGCCAGATCACGGCTGCACCCAGCACGAGCGACGCCGTCGCCCGCGTCGCCGGCCACAAGATCGAGGAGACGGCACGGTCCTGGAAGTACGAGTAGCCGAAGTTGCCGTGAACGAGGTGCCCGAGGAAGATCAGATACTGCTGCCAGTAGGGCTTGTTGAGGCCGAGCAGTTTCGCCACCAAGGCGATCTGAGCCGCGCTTGCCGTTTTCCCGGCGATTCGCTGGGCGGGGGAGGCGCCGGTGAAGCGGGCGATGACGTAGAAGAGGAACCAGGCGGCAATCGTCACGACGAACAATTGGATGACAGCACCCATCAGCCGGCGAAGAATCATTCTCCTCATCGACGGGTGGCTTTCGGGTCGAGGGCGTCGCGGAGACCGTCACCGAGCAGGTTGAAGGAGAGCATCGTGATGACGAGGGCGAGCCCGGGAACGAGAGCGAGCGGAAGGTCGACCGTGTACATGGACGACGTCACTGCATCGGACAGCATGGATCCCCAGCTCGCCGTCGGCTCTGGAACCCCAACTCCGAGATAGGAGAGGCTCGCTTCGAAGAGGATGTTGTTGGCGATGATCGACGTGGCGTACACCAGCAACGGTCCCCAGACCTGCGGCAGCAGGTGGACGAGAAGGATGCGTCGTGGTCGCGCTCCCATGGTGCGGGCGGCGGCCACGAAGGTCATCTGTTTGGTTGCGGCCGTGGCGCTACGCACGATCCGAGCGGGGTAATACCAGGTGAACAAAGCGATGATGATGACGACGTTGAGAATGCCCGGTCCGACCACGACGGCGATCCCCACGGCGAGGAGGAGGTTTGGGAAGGCCATGGCGGTTTCGGTCAGCCGGTTGACGACGCCGTCGACCCAGCCGCCGAGGTAACCGGCGAGGAGCCCGAGCGAGATGCCGATGATGAGGGCGATGGCTGTGGCCCCTGTCGCAACAAGCAACGAGATGCGGGCGCCATAGAGAACGCGCACAAGGAGATCCCGACCGAGCGAGTCGGCACCGAGAATGAACAAGCTGCCGTGGGGGTTGTGAGTCACGCCATTCGCTTCGTACAGGCGTTGCATGATTCCGATCGGCTGTCCGTCCGAGGCGAGGGCGTTGGCGTACGTCGCGTTCGGAGGGTGTCCGGTCAGGTGAGCGGCGAGCGGGCCACCCACGATGGCGGCCATCACGAGAAAGACGAGGACGGAGAAGGCAAACACGGACACCGGATCGCGACGCAGTCGCCTGAAGGCCTGCGTGCGAAGCCCGACCGGGTGCTCCGCCGCGACCTCCGGTTCGAGCACCTGCATCTCGAGTGTCATCGGACCCGGCTCTCGCTGGTGGCCGCGGCATCGATGGCGATTGAGGCACCGATGCGATAACCGTCGCTCACTTGAGCCGCCGGGGCGGTCGATTCGCGCACGACGAGACGCCCGTCGAGCATTTGTGTGCGTGTGGCGTGGGCGGCGTTGTTCAACAGGGCGTCGACAGCGAGAGCCCCGAGCTCCTGCTTCGGCTGTGCCACCGACGTGAGACCGGGGTTCGTGTACGTGGCGAATTGAATGTCGTCGATGCCGACGACCGAGAGGTCCTCGGGAACTCGCCACCCGGCAAAGTGGGCGGCTCGCAGCGTCGCCACGGCGGAGAGGTCGTCGTAGGCCACGACCCCGAGCGGGGGCCGCTGATCGCGGAGGTAGGCCGCGATGGCCAGTTCCCGGCTCTGAAGCACGGGGGTTTCGGCCGTGAGCACGGCTTGCGGCCAGAGATGGGCGGCCTCGAGCGCGCGACGAAAGCCGAGGAGTCGGAGCAGGCTCGAGCGCACGTTCGGCCCGCGCAGATGCGCCAGCTTGCGGTGGCCGAGCTCGAGGAGATGGTCCGTCGCCAGCATCCCCGCCCCGAGGTCGTCGAACTTGACGTGACAGATGGACTTCTCGACGCTGTTCGAGCCAAGCCGCGGGACGCTCTGGGCGGTGCCGTGCTCGAGGTCGTCGAACAGACGGGCTGGCACCTCCAGGTCCCAGTTGATGACGCTGACGTGGAGGCCGTTGTCGACGGCCTGCCGAAGGAGGTACGGACGACCGGTTGGCGACACGGAGATGAGCTCGCGCACCTGCTCCGACAGGAAGACCTCGAGCGCCTCGGCCTCGAGGCGGGCACGTCCCTCCGAAACGAAGAACAAGGGCTGGAACCCGAGATCACGCGCCCGGTTCTGGATACCGAGCACGACCTCGCCGACATAGCCGTCGCCGACGCTCTGGACGACGACGCCGAGGAGCGAGCTCGACTTCGTCCGTAGCCGCCGGGCGGCTGCCGACGGCCTGTACTGCAGCCGCCGTGCCGTGCTGAGGACGGCTGCCCGCCGCGCCGCGCTGATGGCCGTGTCTCCAGTCAGCACGCGGCTCACGGTCGCCGTCGAGACGCCGGCAGCAGCGGCCACATCCTTGATCGTCGCCGGCTTGGTCACGACGGCGCCGGTCCCGGCCGACCCCGCGGACGAGGACGACTCGCAAGCGGATGGGTACCGTCGATCAATGAGCCGTCCCCCTCCCCTTGTGCGACTTGGCGCACCTGAAACCGACCAGCGAAACGGACGCGGGCGGCTCAGTTCCCCCTTGTAAATCCCCAGGTTAAACGATTACATAAAGATTCGGTTAAACGATTGCACGAATTGCAAAGGCCTGTCAAGGGACCCTTTGGCGTCCCGGACAGCGGAGACGGGCAGCCGCCCGGGCGCACCGTCCTCGAGAGCTGCCCGAACCGAGGGCGGCTATACCTATCTCGTGAGCGATCGGCCTCCGATGGCGGGGAGCTCACCCCGGCGTCCCGCTCGCCCGGTCACTTGGCTGACCCCACTGGTGCAGCTGGGGGCGTTCGTCATCATCCTCGGTATCCCCGACGGCGTGTTCGGGGTGCTCTGGCCGAGCATGCGAGCCGCATTCCGGCTACCTCTCGACTACCTCGGCCTGCTCACGCTGGCGAGCGCCGCTTTCTATTTCTCCGGTGGGCTCATCGCCAACCAGGCGAGGGTTCGGCTCGGTGCCGGAAATGCCATGGTTGCCTCCTGCGGCGTGGCGCTCCTCGGGCTCGGTGTGTGGAGCGGGGCGCCTTCCTGGCTGCTGGCCCTCGTCGGAGTCGGCGTCCTCGGTCTTTCCCGCGGCGTCATCGACGCCCTCGTCAATGCAGAGGCGGCGCTGGACGGAGGAGTGCGTCGCCTCGGCATTCTCCACGGCTCGTGGGCGGTCGGCGGCACGCTCGGGCCGTTGCTCGTGGCGGCTGTTCTCGTATGGGCGCACAACTGGCGTGTGGCCGTGATCGTCGTGGCTGTGGCCGTGCTCCTTCTCGGCCCGTTCGCCCTGGCCGACCGGCGAGTTGGCAGGATCGAGCCGCCGGCGACGCGTCCGGTCGCCCAGGCCGGCGTCGGAGGCGGACAGTTCGCGAACGGGCCGGACGTGTCGGTGGGTCGTTCCCGGCGGGCTAGCCGTGGCCGGTGGCACCTCGCCTTGATGATCGCAACCTTTGTCGCCTACACGGCGGCCGAGAGTGGGCCGATCGCCTGGGGGTACACCTACCTCATCTCCGACCGGCAGGCGTCCCACACATTGGCGGCCATCGCCATGGCCTCGTTCTGGGCCGCACTCACGGTCGGACGCTTCGGTCTGGCGGTGATGGACCGCCGGGTGGCCGGTACGAGCATCCTGGAGGCAAGCTGTCTTCTCATGATCGCCGGCACGGGCCTGTTCTGGATTCTCCCGGGATCATGGGCCATCGCCGGTTTGCCGATCGCCGGACTGGGCGCCGCCGCCGTCTTCCCGATGCTCGTGGCGCTGGTGCCCGCCCGCATGGGCGAGGCAGCCACGGGTCGGGCGGTCGGAGCTTCCATCGCGGCCGCCAGCCTCGCCGGTCCTGCAGCCGTCGCTCTCTTCGGAGTGCTGGCGGCGCACCTCGGGTTGGGTGTTCTCGGAGTTTGCCTCTTCCTCTCTTGCGTTGTCCTCTACGCCTTGAACCGGGTGCTGACGCTTGCCAGTGCGGAGGGAGCGACGTGAGCCATCGTCCGCGTGTGGTCGTGGTCGGGGCGGGTTTCGGTGGGTTTGGCGTCTGTGAGGCGTTGTCGAAAGCAGACGTCGACCTCGTTCTCGTCGACCACCACAACTACAACACCTTCCAGCCGTTGCTCTACCAGGTGGCGACCGCGGGTCTGAACCCGGGCGACATCGCCTACCCCGTGAGGGCATATGCGAGCTCCCACCCCCATCTGCGCTTTCGCCAGGACGAGGCCAAAGCCGTCGACTTCGTCAGCCACACTGTCATGTTTGAGGAAGGGCCAGCCCTCGCCTACGACTATCTCGTGCTGGCGGCCGGCGCCGGGACGGCCTACTTCGGTGTGCCGGGGGCAAAGGAGCACACCAAGGCGATCTACACGATGGAAGACGCCATCTCGGTGCGCGACATGGTCTTGGCGGAGGTAGATCGAGCCTCCTCCCATGGGGCGCAGGAAGGCGACTTGACGGTCGTCATCGTCGGCGGCGGGCCCACGGGCGTGGAGATGGCTGGAGCGCTGGCCGAGTTGCGCCAGATGGAGTTTGCCACGCACTACACCGATATCGATCCGTCGCTCTCTCGCATCGTGCTCGTGGAGCAGCAGGACCGCTTGTTGGGGGCGTTTCACCCGAAGCTCAGCGCTTACGCCCTCGGCGTGCTCACTCGCCGCGGCGTCGAGGTTCGCTGTGGCGAGAGCGTGCAGGAGGTGCAGGCCGATCGCGCCGTGCTCGGGTCGGGCGAAATCGTCCGGTGCGGACTCGTGATCTGGGCGGCGGGCGTCGGCCCGTGTGCGTTGACCGAAGCGCTCGATCTCCCGAAGGTGCGCGCTCGCATCGAGGTCGCCGATGACCTACGTGTGAAGGGCTTCGGGGAGGTCTTCGCCATCGGGGACATGGCGGCGGCGAGCCCCGTCGACGGAATGCCCTTGCCGCAGCTGGCACAGCCGGCCATCCAGGAGGGCCGGCACGCGGGCGAGCAGATCCGGCGGCTGCTCGCCGGCGAGGAGACGACGCCGTTTCGGTACCGGGACAAGGGGATCATGGCGACGATCGGGCGTCGAGCCGCCGTGGCGGAGCTTCCGGGCGGCATCCGCCTGCGAGGGACGCCGGCCTGGCTCGCCTGGCTCGGCTTGCACATCGTCTTCCTCGTCGGAGTGCGAAACAGGACCTCCGTCCTCCTCAACTGGGCCTGGCGCTACGTGTCGTGGCGACGGGGACCTCGGGTGATCGCCGGCGGCTGACGTGCCGGCGGGGTTGTTGCTGTGCTGTTGCTCGTCGACTGCTCGTCGACTGCTCGTCGACTGCTCGTCGACTGCTCGTCGACTGCTCGCCGACTGCTCGCCGACTGCTCGTCGATTGCTCGTCGACTGCTCGTCGACTGCTCGTCGAGGGTCGGCGACTGCTCGTCGACTGCTCGTCGAGGGTCGGCGACTGCTCGTCGAGGGGTCCTTGCAACTCCTTCGTGTGACACAGCCCCTTGGTAGGATACGAACACGTGTTCTGATCGGGTTTGTCCCAGTCAGGAGACGCTCGTGCTCGGCACCTTTGCTCGGTGTGTTCAGTCTTCGGTAAGGAGCGGACGTGC
>Ga0187883_10000328_pt1 | contig 31408 bp, 27 predicted proteins | sample June2016WEW_20_1_2_FD_132966 | JGI IMG/M metagenome (GOLD analysis project Ga0187883, IMG submission 132966) | Peatland microbial communities from SPRUCE experiment site at the Marcell Experimental Forest, Minnesota, USA - June2016WEW_20_10 | ecosystem: Environmental > Terrestrial > Soil >...
AACGCCAAAGAAGCGTCCCGCGAATGTCACTTATAGCGACGCGAACTCGGGTGTGTCGTTCGTCTATCCGCGGAAAGCGCTGCTGACGTCGGGCGACAAAGCGCAGCCCTGGCTTACCGCCGTCGGTGATGTACCAATGAACTTCGTCCAGCCCGGCGGAGTCGCGGTCGCAACCGTTGCACTGCCAGCCGATTCGTATCCCGGCACCGACTTTGAATCTGCATTCTTCAACGTAGGCGTAAATCGCGGCATCTCCGAGCAGGAATGCGAGCACTTCGCTTTCGTTGACACGCGCGACGCTGATGGCGAGTCAATCGACGCCGAGAAAGTCAAAATCGGTTCGGACGACATGGAGATGACTTCCAACTTCTCCGTCAGCGACGTGAAGCAGGCCGAAACGCGGTATTACCATAGCTATGATAATGGCGCGTGTTACGAATACGTCTTAGGCTTGGGCACGGAAGGATTTGCCACCGAAGGCGGTATTGAACACATCAACCGCGACCAAGTGTTCGCCAAACTGGAGAAGATCATGGCCACGGTGAAGATCACCCCAGTTGGGCAGGAGCATGAAGCCGAACAGGCAGCCACCGGCATGACCGGCGGCAGGTGATAACCTCGAAGGGCACGAAAGACATCAGGGGCCACGCGAAACCCTTGCGTGGCCTTTCAGTCATAGCGGAAGCCTCTCTAGTGCCGTGCCGTTTCGCACCTGACGTGGGCGCTAACCTGGCCGCACGCTGCCAATCGGGGTACAATTCCGAGGGGTAGCGAGGAGAGTGGAATGACTCAGAAAATCATCGAGGTAATCGGGACTTCCAAGGAAAGTTTTGCCAAGGCGGCAGAGGCTGCCGTGAAGGAAGCGGCGAAAACCGTTCGGGGCATGAAGTGGGCGCACGTGGATTCGCTCGACATGCAACTGGACGGAAAAAAGGTTTTGCAATACCGCGCCACTACCAAGATCTATTTCGACGTCGAGCACTAGAAACTGGCGTCGCCGCCGAGTTCGCGGGAGTTTGCTGGCAGGATTCGATGCGGCAGTTGGCCGCCGACTTCGGCGTCCCGTTTGTTTTTTTGCATCTTCGTCGATTCCCGTCACATCCGAAAGGTTGTTCTGATTCTGGAACCGCTGGGAACTTTGTTCCCCGGCATAGAATGTTTGCTGCTTCCAGAAAACTCACGCAAAGGACATTGAATCGTGATGCTAAAAACAGGCCAACAGATTGGTATAGTTTTTGCGATTACTCTTTTCGCGAGTCTTTCGGCGTTCGCGCAGACCTCAAACTGGAACATTGACCCTGCTCACTCGACCGCGCAGTTTACCGTTCGTCACCTGGGGATCTCGAATGTTACCGGGAATTTCACGAAGGTGACGGGAAGCGTCGTTTTGAACGACAAAGACATTACACAGTCGCAGGTATCGGCCAGCATCGACGTCAACTCGGTCGATACGCGGGTGGAAAAGCGCGACCAAGATCTTCGGAGCCCCAATTTCTTTGACGTTGAAAAGTATCCGACCATCGAATTCAAATCAAAACGGATCGTGAGCAGCGGCGGAAAGCTGCAGGTGATTGGCGATTTGACCATCCACGGAACTACGCGCGAAGTCACGCTCGACGTTGATGGACCGACCCCTGAAATCAACGATCCGTGGGGCAATTTGCGCCGTGGAATTTCGGCGACGACGGCCATCAACCGTAAGGATTTCAATCTGCTCTATAACAAGCTTCTCGGGACCGGCGAAGCGGCGGTGGGAGATAAGGTCAAGATTCAGATTGACGCGGAAATGGTGAAACAGAAGTAAGTCATCGGGACATTGAGTCATTGAATCAATGCGGCATTGTATCATTGAAACAAACGAGCCTATCTTCAACGACCCCATGACTAGATGAGTCAATGACTAAATGACGCTGGGAATTAGCGAACTGTGGTGACCAATCGCGTCGCAGAGAACAAGCTACAACTTTTGCGTTCGGAGAAACTAGGCAAACTGGTCTGGCTGGTGCATGGCTTCTCCACGCGGCTCGGCGGAGTGTCGCGCGTCTACGGCGGCAATGCGCTGAATCTTGGGTTCACGCAACATGACTCACGCGCGGCCGTCGAGCGCAACCAAGAGCTTTTCCTCAAGAAATTCGGCGTCGCAAATGGACGCCGAGGCTGGCCGTTGATTACGCTGCGGCAGATTCATTCGGATTTGATTTATCGAGTCACCGAAATACGAGTTGACCAGGTTCCAGAACAGCCTCTGGCCGGGGACGGGCTGGTCACCGATACACCAGGCCTGATCTTAGCCGTGCAGGCTGCCGATTGCCTTCCCATCATTCTGGCGGATCGGAAACGGCGCGCCGTCGGCGTTTTTCACGCCGGTTGGCGCGGCACGGTCAAGCGCATCGTCGAGAAGGGTGTCGGCGAGATGCGCAAACACTTCAAGAGCGATCCGCACAACCTGGTGGCGGCGATTGGCCCCGGCGTGCGGGCGTGCTGCTATGAAGTGGGCGAGGAAGTGCGCACGAGGTTTGAAGCTCAGTTTGCATACGCCGGCACCTTGTTCCGCGAGGTGAAGGAGTCGGACCCGGTGCGGGAAAAATATCCGCTGCTCTTCCTGACAGCGCGCGCCCCGGGACACGGCGAATTGCCGGCCAAGCTTTTTCTCGATCTGGTGGAGGCGAACCGCCGGCAACTGCTGGACGCGGGCGTGCTGGCCAAGAATATCGATGCGTCGGCGCCGTGCACGGCGTGCCACACGGAACTGCTGTTCAGCTACCGCGCGGAAAAGGGCGTAACCGGACGAATGATGGCGGCGGCAGGGATCAGAAGCTAGGTTTCAAAGTTTCAAAGTGCCGGGGGAGGCGCAGATCCCGCCTGCAGCAAGGATTCCAAACTCCTGGAAGCCTTGAAACTCTGAAACCTTGAAACCTTCTTCCTCACGCCAGATCGAACAGCAGAACTTCAGCTTCTTCCGTTGCTTTGATCGTCAACTTTTCCTCTTCGCTTATCGCCACACCGTCTCCCTGTTGCAACTGGTGGCCATTCAATTCGACTCCGCCCTTAGCAACCTGGAGCCACGCATAGCGTTTTACTCCGAGCGAATGCGTGACCTCTTCTCCGGGTGCAAGCAAGGTGACGAAAAGCTTCGCGTCCTGATTGATCTTTACCGAGCCTTCGGCGCCGTCGTTCGAGGCAATCAGGCGAAGCTTGCGGCGCTTCTCGACCTCGGAGAAACTTTTCTGTTCGTAGCCGGGTTCGTGCCCCTGCTTGTCGGGGAAAATCCAGATCTGGAGCAGGTGGACGGGTTCGGTGGCGGACGGATTCGCCTCGCTGTGGCGGATGCCACGGCCGGCGGTCATGCGCTGCCCGTCGCCTGGAAGAATCACCGAGCCGGTGCCGAGGCTGTCTTTGTGCTCGAGCTTGCCCGACAACACATAGGTGATGATCTCCATGTCGCGATGGGGATGGGTCGGGAAACCACCGCCAGGCGCGACCCAATCTTCGTTGATCACGCGCAGCGAACGGAACCCCATCCACTTGGGATCGTTGTAATCGTTGAAACTAAAAGTATGGCGGGTCTTTAACCAGCCGTAGTCGCCACCGCCGCGCTCTTTACTACGTCGGATGGTCATCATGGTGGATGCTCCTATTTAGTCGTTGTAACGACTAATCTCAATTCTTTTAGATGTACGAAGGGGCGGGAAAGATTCAGGGTGAAGCTCTTGTGGGGACGGGCGGCCTCGCCGTCCCGACGAGGGCAGCTCGGTAGTTGCCTGAAGTGACCACATTTCAGATTCGCTCCAACGAGCCGACACCGCGCAAACGGGCCGTGCAAGGCCCTGCGCGCTGCCAAAGCTGCTATTCTTCCCTGCAGCCATGCCTTATCGCGTTGTTTCTTTCACCATGGCGCAAGTGCGGCGAGGAGCGCTTGGCTTCCAACGCCAACTGAGCGCGGTCCTGCGCGAACATGCCGAAATCAAAGTCTATTCGGTGAGCCCCTTCGACCTCGATGAGCGCCGCCGGACCAAAGATCGATTTGGGGGAGACATTGTGTACTTTCTGAACGACGCGGCGTGTCAGGAATGCGAGCGGTTGGGGCACAAGATGCAATTCCTGGCGAAAATTTCCGACGACGAACTGCCACGCCGGCGAACCCTGGTTGTCGGCATGCCCGGGCCCAGGAGCCGCCCTCAGTAATCGAACGGAATGGAATTAAGACCAGGAGTGGCTAGTCCTTCTTGTGTTTTTTTTGCGACGTATCGGACTTGGGTTTATCGTCTTTCTTCGTGTCTTTGGTTTCTCTGGCGTCTTTGGCGCTTTTCGTTTCTTTTGCGCTGCTGTCGCCTTCGGAAGAAGAGGACGACGGCGCGGAATCAGCCCCTTTCTTCGGATAGTCGGTCACGTACCAACCCGAGCCTTTGAACCGCACGGCTGGGGCCGAGATCACTTGTTCGATCACGCCTCCGCATTCGGGGCACTTTCGCAGCTGCTTATCGGAGAATTTACGGATTTGTTCAAAGCGGTGTCCGCAGTTGTTGCACAGGTATTCGTAGTTCGGCATGTGTGAGGTGATTTTAGAGGCGGAGATTCATCGGCGTCAATTTACACGTCAGCGCCACACATACTCAGCGCTTTAACAAATCTACTGGCTCGCGGACATCATGCACCCGAAAATATTTTGCCAGGGCCGGATATTTTGCGGCGACGGCCTCGTACATGGCATAGGCCACGTTGCGATAGGACGTGTGTCCGGCGGGCGTAGTGCGCAATTCGGAGATGTACACGGCTTCGGCGAAGTCCATCTTGAACAGCGTGCGCTTGCGGAAGGCTAGGGGGATCGCATACTGCGCGTTCTGCCGCGCTTCGGCTTCTTCACTGCCGGTCGCGGAGAGTTTCTGCACTGCAAATTCGGCGCGTTTCATCGCGGATTCGTAGTCCGAGCGGACTCCGGCGGCTTCGACTTCGGGCGGCGTGTCGAAGCCGTGGGCGGTCGTGAAACTCTGCATGATCTGGATGCAGCGGCGGTGCCGATGCATGTCACGGAAGCCGCCGATGTCCATGAGAATGTCGAAGCGGAACTGTTGCCCCACGGAAAATGCACGCGGCAGTTCATCGTGCTTGCCGCGATGACGCAGGCCGCAGTCGATGATTTCGCGGCGGCGTGCATCGCCAGAAGCTCCGATCGTCTGGCGAAGTTGCCGGTAGGAATAATGACAGTGTCCATAGAGCAGCGTGGTCGGGAGCTCGATCTCGAGCAAATCGGTATCTAACAAATCGACTAACGGCGCGGGTTCGATGGCGGCGCCTTGCATCAGTTCGGCGGCGGCCTGCTGCAGTTCGCGGCGCGTTTCGATTTCGTAGAGATTCGGATCGGCATATTTGACCAGCGTGGGCGCGACCCGCACTTCGCGTAAGAGCTCACGTTCGGCGCGATCGGCAATTTCGGGCGACACGGTGCGGATCTCGGCGACGAGGGCGCGCAATGATTCTTCATTGGCGTTATAGGCCGGAGACATGGCGGCTTGTTTCAGCAGCGCTCCCAGATCGCGGATTTCTTTATGCGGTTGCGAGAGCAGATGCGCAACCTGATTTTCCAGCGTGCGGGCGTTGACGATCTCCCCAAGTGAAGTGTTGGTAGCGAGAGGCAAGAGATAGCGCGAGATGTCGAAGGCGCGGGCACGCAGGGTGCGCTCGTAGGCGTCCGGCTTCATTTCGACGGGACGCGGCGTGATGCTGGCGAGATATTCGAATGTCCGCTGCGAAACTTTTTCGTAGGACGTGAATAAGCACTCGATAGTCTCGCGATAGAGAGTGGACGAGACTCCCGCCTGGTTCTGAAAACTTGGCGTGTAATAACCGCTCTTTCTGAAGTCCTGGTAGCGCGTTGAGCGCTCCTGGCCATCCCAACGCTGCTCGTCGGCAACCACGATGGCGGCGAGAATGGAGAGGCGCTCGATGGCGAGTGCAATGTGGGCAAGATCGGCGATGGAGCGGTGTCCGTACTGAAAGTAGAAAGTGTTGAGAAACTTTTCGGCCTTCTGCAGCGTGATTTCCTTCAGCGAGTCTTTCATCGAGAGCGATGAGCGCGAGTACTTAGCCATGGCGTAGGCCTGGATCTCGGGCTCGACGCCGTAAACCGCGAATACCTCGACGGAAGGTTCCGGGGCAGTAGTCGAAACGGGATGCGAAGTCGTGGGCTCGCTTGAAATTACTTCGGACATGGGAGTGGAGGAATCTTAATCGTCTGGCGCGCCGGACGCAATCGACGAGGCGGGGTAGAGTCTGCGCGAAATATTATGCTTCAGGTTCCCGGTCGCCGGCGCCCGGCTGCCGGCGTGGCCGCTGTTTGCCGCTAAGCCCCTCCTGGCGATATATTTACGGAATGCTATTGGTTCGAATTTCTTATGTTCACTGACTTCACAGCCACCGACCGCTGGAACAAGAAAAAAGTGCACTGTCTATACCAGGCGCTGGTCGTGGCCATTGCCACTCGCCATGCCGATGCAGTGGATATCAAGTTTCTGGTCGACGGGCGTCCGGTTTGGGTCGCCCTGCCGCACCCGGCGTGGGTCGAATACAAGAAGCGCACGGAGAAGCTGATCACCGACTCCCTGGCGAAGGAGATCGCCGGCCATTTTCTGAAAACGGCACTGGAAACGGGTGAAGGCTTGGGTCGCGAAATGTATTCACTTACCATTGACGAGACTCTCAAGCACCTGGAAGGCGTGGTGGCGGAAGTTGAGCCCGCGGATGCTGCAATCCGCTAGCAGACCGCGAAGAATTCAATGCTTAAGGGTACTTCCGCTGGGATATTGGGTTACACCACGCGCGGTAGCGTGTGATCTGTATCACGTTCGAAAGTGACGATCACCACGTCGTGATTGACCATAGCTCTGGCAAACTTCTACCGGAAACTCGAAACAACCCACGACCTCCGCCAGCGGCTGCTAGCCGAAAAGAGCCAAATGTTGGACAATAATAGCCCTGTCGCTGGCGGCGCGAGCAGCTCTTGACGCAGCCTTGCATTTCTGTCTGCGGATGCGATTCATGGCAAGAGATTGCCATCCGAGGAGATGTTCTATTATGTCCAGCCTAATATCCGATATGGAAACTATGACCGAAAAGAAAACGCATAAGCGGCTGAACGCTTGGGTGGAAGAAGTTGCCCAGCTCTGCAAGCCGGATCGAGTGCATTGGTGCGACGGTTCGCCCGAAGAATATCAGGCGATTCTGCGACTGATGGTACTGACGGGCACCGCCATCCCGCTGGCCGAGGACAAGCGGCCGAACAGCATCCTAGTCCGGTCGAGTGCGGGCGACGTCGCTCGCGTAGAAGACCGCACCTTCATCTGTTCGCGAACCCAGGACGAAGCTGGTCCTAGCAACAACTGGGCAGATCCGGCGAAGATGAGGGCGAAGCTGCAAGGGTTGTTCGCGGGTGCGATGGCGGGCAGAATTCTATATGTGATCCCGTACAGCATGGGTCCTATTGGGTCGCCGATTGCGAATATCGGGGTCGAGATCACAGACTCTCCTTATGTTGTGGCCAGCATGCACATCATGGCGCGAGTGGGCACCCGCGTTCTGGAAGCTTTGGGAAGCGACGGGGCTTTTGTGCGCGGGATGCACTCGGTCGGCGCTCCTCTGGCGGCGAACCAGGCAGATTCGGCCTGGCCGAATAATGTACAGGAAAAATATATTTGCCATTTCCCGGAGACACGCGAGATCTGGTCGTACGGTTCCGGTTATGGCGGCAATGCCCTGCTTGGCAAGAAGTGTCACGCGCTGCGCATCGCTTCGGTGCAGGCGCGTGACGAAGGCTGGATGGCGGAGCACATGCTCATCCTCAAAATGATTAGCCCCTCCGGTAAGGTCAAGTACCTCACGGGCGCGTTTCCTTCGGCGTGCGGTAAGACGAACCTTGCGATGCTGATCCCGACTATACCGGGCTGGAAGGTCGAAGCCATCGGCGACGATATTGCCTGGATGAAGTTCGGCAGCGATGGCCGGCTCTATGCGATCAACCCGGAGTACGGGTTCTTCGGCGTGGCACCGGGTACGAGCATGAAGTCGAATCCGAATGCCATGCTCACGGCCACGAAAAATTCCATCTTCACCAATTGTGCCATGACTCCCGACGGCGATATATGGTGGGAACAGATGACGAGCGAAAAGCCGGCCGAATTGATCGACTGGTTGCGACGGCCGTGGACTCCGGCTTCTTCTCACAAAGCAGCGCATCCCAATTCGCGCTTCACGGTTCCGGCAAACCAATGCCCGGTGATTGCTCCGGAGTGGGAGGATCCGAAAGGGGTGCCGATCGACGCCATCCTTTTCGGTGGCCGCCGAGCTGGGGTTGTGCCGCTGGTAACCGAGTCTTTCAGTTGGCAGCACGGGACTTTTTTGGGCGCGATCGTGAGCAGCGAAACAACCGCGGCCGCCGCCGGCAAAGTCGGCGAACTTCGCCGCGATCCGATGGCCATGCTTCCGTTCTGCGGCTATAACATGGGCGATTACTTTGCGCATTTTCTCAAGATGGGCAAGAGGCCTGGCGCCAAGCTGCCCAAGATCTTTTACGTTAACTGGTTCCGCACGGACGACAACGGCAAATTCCTCTGGCCTGGATACGGCGAAAACAGCCGCGTGTTGAAATGGATCTTCGAGCGCTGCGATGGCAAAGTGCACGCCGTGGAGACACCAATAGGCAGGCTTCCCGAGCCTGCGGATCTTGACACCAAAGGTCTTAACCTTCCTCCCGGGAACATCGAAAAGTTGCTCAGTGTAGACCTGGAGGGCTGGCATGCCGAGATACCTTTGATCCGGGAGCACTTCGCCCGGTTCGGCACGCATCTTCCGGAAGGTCTGAACCGGGAAGTCGGGGAAATGGAAGACCGGCTCTGGAAGGCGAAGAAGTAACTCAGTAGTCAGTCGCCAGTGGTGGGTGGTCAGTAAGAGACGGGCCCGCGAGATTGAACTGGCCACCGACCACTGAATTCTGTGCTTAAATCAAGGCATGTTTGCCCGGAAACTCCGCGTGGAATACGAGCACGAAGGGCGACTTCGACCTTGCCCGTTGAAATGGCTCGACAATTTCAGCATGCGCAACTTCACCAACGCTTCGGTTTTTGACGATACGCTGCCGGTGTCGGACGGGTGCCTGGAAATTGGAACGCGCGTGCCGCTCGATCAACTCCGGGATGCGATGGAAGACTGGTTTCGGCGCAAGAGCTATCTGCCAATCGATGCAAAGCTAGTGCTGACCCTGAGCTAAAGGGGAAGCCGAGGCGCGCCAGGCTTGGACGGGCGAGGATACCGTTGCCGCACGAGATCGGCCGGTTTAACCCGATTTTCTTAAGTTGCGACGCCTAGACGGGGGAGGGCCTTTCCATCTTGAGCAGGCGTGCAAGCAAGCGGACGATCATGCCGTCGAAGCGAGTGCCGCTCAGATTTCCCAACTCCACCATCGCTTGCTCGTCGGTCTTGGGAGGGGCGAAAGAGCGATCGCTGGTCATGTTCACGTAGGCGTCGGCGACGGCGACGATGCGGCCAGAGAGAGGTATATTCTCGCCCTTCAGTCCGAAAGGATAGCCGCTGCCGTCGAAGGCTTCATGATGGGATTCGATGGCCTGGGCCACGCGCTCGGTTTCAGGAATCGCCCGCACGACCTGTGCCCCCAACTGCGGGTGGGTCTTTATTACGGCGAATTCATCTTCGGTAAGCGCACCCGGCTTATTTAGGATTTGATCGGGGATGAAGAGCTTGCCCACGTCGTGCACCCGCGCCGCAAAGGTGACGTCTTCCACTTCCTGCTCAGAGAGATTCAGTCCGCGCGCAGTGATCCCGGCATAGTGCGCGCATTGCTCGCCGTGTCCCGGCGCGTTGTGCTCCCGTAGTTCAGCGGCGCGCGATAAAGCTTCGATGGCTTCCTTCATCGCTCTCTGGTCCATGCCATCCTCGCGTACGCACAGCTTGCGTAGCGTGGTGACCAGTTCTTCGAGGTGCTCCGGCCCGTTATGCTCGCGCTGCAGAAATCCCTCGATATAACCGGAGACAAGCTGCCGTTGCACTGCGGAACCTTCGCCGAAAGCATCTGCGGTGGAAACCTGGTTACCCCCCGCGTGCTTGGCCACGTACATGCCGGCATCCGCCACTCGAATCAAGTCCTCCATGGAAAATCCATGAACCGGGAAACTGGCGACGCCGAAACTGCCGGTGATATGGTGCTCTTCAAGCATGGGATCGGTCGCCAACCACAGGCGTAATCTCTCGGCCAGCACCTGCGCCTGCTCGATGCCAGTCTCGGGCATGAGAATGATGAATTCGTCTCCGCCATAGCGGGCAACCACATTGGACTGCCGGCACTTCTGTTCGAGTAGACGGCCCACACGAGCCAGCACCAGATCTCCCTCCAGGTGGCCGAGCGAATCGTTGACCTCTTTGAATTTATCCAAATCGATCAGCACCACCGAGAAAGGCCGACCCGAACGGGACGCGCGCTTCCACTCCGAACTTAGCGCCTCCCAGAAAAAGCGTCTTGTCTTGATGCCGGTCAAGCCATCCGTGATCGATTGCTGCTGCAGCTTTTGGAAGACAAAGGAGTTGTGCAACGCGGTCGCCAGAAGATCGGCCAGAGTATTCAGGATCAGGACATCCTGAGGCGCGAACGCATTCTCATCCCGGCTTTCGATGTTGAGCACGCCCAGCAGTGTCTCGCCGTAGCTGATTGGCAGGCAGAGCACAGCCCGCGATTCCGGCAGCACTCCGGCGAGCTGTCCCGGGCCGGCGTTTTGCACCAGGGCGCTCACGCCGGTGCGCGCGACCTTTCCGAATACGCCGCTGCCCACGGCGATACGGCGGCCCATGGTGTGCGATGTGGTTCCCGCCTCGGCTTTGATCTCGATATCCTTGGTGGCATAGTCCATGATGCCGATGCCAATGTGATCGTAGCGGAAGTTCTTCTGGATCTCGCGCACGATGTTGGCCATCATTTGCTCGGCATCTTCGCTGGAGATTGCCATTTTCGAAATGTTGTTAAGAAATGCGAGATGCCGGGCGCGGCGCTGCTCCTCGGTAAACAGACGCGCATTCTCGATTGCCACCCCCAGTTGACCGGCTGCGGTTTGCATGACCTCAAGATCCCTAGCCAGGAACTGCGATTCCCGCTCCGTACTCATTGCCGCCATAACTCCAGCAGGTTTGCCACCGAGAAAAATAGGCACGCCGCAGAACGACCGAGCCGGCCGCGGCGGCACGAAATCAACTCCCAGTTTTGAGCGCGTCTGTTCCAGATCGGACTCGATGAGCAGCGGCTCTCCCGTCCTGAGAATGTACTCGGTCAATCCATTGCTGAGCTTACGCGAGCGCTTGGGAAGAACGATGCCGCCTTCGATCTCCAACTCGAAATGAATCTCGTCTTCCTCCTGAAACGCGATGTAGAAAGTGCCGGTATCGAAAATCTGGCCCAGTTCGACCTGCACTGTGCGCAGCACTTCGTCCGGATTGAGATGAGAACTAATGGCCTGCCCGATCTCGGTGAGCAGTTCGTATTCCTTGGTGCGGCGCTGCGCTTCGTGCATTACGACATAGTTTTCCAGTGTCAGTGCGATCTGCAGAGCCAGCCCGATCAGTAACCGCAGATTCGACGAGCCGAACATCCGCCGTTCCGCATGCGGAAACAGGAGGACACCGAAGTTGTGCTCTCGCGTCTGCAGGCTCACCGCCATCAGATCGGTGATCCCCTCCGCTAGCAGCGTTTGCTTGCAGGCTTCGAACTTTCCTCCGGAAAGCGCCGGCAAAGGCTCTTCCAGTTCCCGTAGATTCCGGAACGTGACCACTCCGCCACGCCGGTAAGCCAGTTCAGCGATGAAATCGCCGGCCTGCGTCCTTTGCAGCTTTTCCAGGAACTCCGCCGAAAAGCCCTTTTGCACCGAGGGCAAGGTTCCACGCCACTGCTGGGAAACAAAAAAGACAGCGCGGCGCGAAGGCAGGGGCGCCACTAACCTCTCGACAAAAGTCTGCAAGCTGGGGATGAGGTCGGACGCGGAGAACAATCGGCGCGGATCGACGCCTAGGGTAGAGAACGCCAGCGCATTTTCCTGGACTGCATTGCGCTCGTTTTCAAAGAGCACCATAACCATGGCGAGGGCCAGCAGCATCTGGGGAATCGGCGCCAGAAAACCTCCCAACTGGCCAACAACATCGACGAAAGGTTGACTGAGTTGCCCGGCGCCCATCAGTGCCGCCCACAGGGCGAGTGAAAACGCGAGTGTCCGGAAGGCTACGGAATTCCTGCGAAAAGCGTAACGGTAAAAATGGAACGAGCAATAAAACAGCGTTGCGGCGAGCCCGATTTCCAGCTGCAAATGGATTGGCGGAGGAGTTGCTTTCTCGCTGAATACGCTGCTCGCGACATGCGCCCGCAAACTAATATATGCCAGCAGAACCCCAGCCACCGTCAGGGCAACGTCATACCATTTCAGCTGGAACGGTTCCTTCATCAGACGGGTCGAGACGAAAATGCAAATCGCCATCCCCACCAGCAGCAGTGAGCTCAAGAAAAACAAGAGTGCGGAAGGACCCTCAAAATATTCCACCGCCTTCACGGCGTAGTGCAGCGTGTATGCCGCCCACGCCAGTTGCCACGCCCGAAAATAGCTGTGACGGTTTTGCTCGTATAGATAGGTGAAGACGAAAAACACCAGCAGGGCCACGGCCCCAGGGATCAGCACCAGACCTGTGGCAACGCTATGCATCGGTTAATATTCCTTGTCTGACATTCCTCGATTAACGTCCTCATGACTCGCGTAATTGCGGCCCGGATGGAACTCTCTTTGCCGTAGTGCTGGCCTAATCCTGTCACACCAGACAGATCGAAACAACAGGTGTCCTCCGGCAGGTTCCGCCCTGGGCACGGCGTTTTCAAAAGTATCTTCTTATACGATGCGATACCGCTATGGCGATCTTCTGCCAAAGAGTTACCTTCGTAACCGTTGGTAACCTGGCCTGATTTCCTGAAGAGACGTCCCGCCTCCAGGGGCTGGAAAGTTTCGCCACCGACAGCTCGGGCGCGTAGAGCCAAAACCCCAATCCCGCTATACTCAAAAGTCATGCTTCGCGTTCGATTCGCGCCCTCTCCCACCGGATTTCTGCACGTCGGCAGTGCCCGCACCTTCATCTTTAACTGGCTTTACGCCCGTCGCAACGGAGGAACCATGGTGCTGCGCCTCGATGATACGGATGTCGAGCGCAATACCGACGCTTCGGTCAACTCCATCTTCGAGGGTCTGCGCTGGCTCGATCTCGGTTGGGATGAGGAATACAAACAATCCGAACGCCTGGCTCTGCATCGCCAAATCGCCGATGCCATTTTTCAGAGAGGCCTGGCTTATCGCGACTTCACCCCCGCCCACACGAGTGACAGTGAAAAATCCGGCGCCAATCAAACCTGGCTCTTCAACCCTGGGATGCGTGAACTTTCGCGCGCCGAAAGCGACTGCCGAGCTGCTGCAGGAGAATCCTTCGCCCTCCGCTTCCGAGTTCCTCGCGGCACAGGCGAGCCAGTGTGCTTCAGTGACGCGGTCTACGGCGAGCAAATCAAATCCGCTGACGACATCGAAGATTTCGCGCTCCTCCGCTCCGACGGCATGCCTACTTACCACCTCGCCTCCTGTGCCGACGACATCGACCTGCGGATCAGCCATATCATCCGCGGACAGGACCATCTCTCGAACACATACAAGCATGTACTGATCTTCGAAGGGGCGGACGCACAGCTGCCGCAGTTTGCGCATCTTCCGCTGCTCGTCGCGCCCGACGGATCGAAGCTCTCCAAACGTCGTCACGGTCCAGTCGTAAGCGTCACCACCTACCGCGACGCTGGATTTCTTCCAGAAGCCTTCATCAATTTCTTATGCCTGCTGGGCTGGTCGCCAAAAGACGATCGCGAAAACATGACCCGGCAGGAACTCACCGACGCCTTTTCTCTCGAAGGCATCAACCGCGCCAACGCGGTCATCAACTTCAAGGAGCCCGCCCCAACCCCGGACGAAACCTTCGACCCCAAAGCCCTGTGGCTTAATGCCGAACACATCCGCGCGCTGTCGGTCGACGAGCTCAGCGCGCGGCTGCTCCCGATCGTGCGCGCCGCCGGATTCCCTATCGCGCTGGAAAAAATGCTCGCCATCACTCCGCTGATCCGTGAGCGCATCAAACTTCTGCGCGATGTCCTCTCGGCCGCTGATTTTTTGTTCGCGGACAAGCTCGCACCCTACGATCCGGCCGAACTCATTCCGCAGAAGGGCGACTCCGCCATGGCACTTAAGGTTCTGACTCGCGCTCAAGAAGTCCTGGCGCAAATTGAATTTAAACACGATCCGCTGAACCAAGCCCTCCGCGCCGCGGCGCAGGAACTTGGGCTCAAAGCGGGACAGATGTTTCAACCGATCCGAGTCGCCGTTTGCGGACGCAAAAATGCGCCGCCGCTATTCGAAACGCTGGAAGTGCTGGGGCGGGAAACAACAGTGGCAAGAATCGAGCGGGCCATTCAGAAACTCTAAGCGCCTGGCTGCTTCAAAAATTAGGATGCATATGCCGCAACCAGACTGCTCCGACGAAGACCAGCAGAATCCCAAATAGTAGGACGCCTGCGCGGCGACCCACGTCGTCCCGTTGCGGAGCGACCCGCGCAATCAGCGCGCCGAGAATCAAGCCCGAAACCAAGCCGCCAACGTGAGCCGCATTGTCGGTGTGGCCCAAGAACGCTCCGAGTACCAGGTTGTAACCGGCGAACTTCAACACACTTGTCAGGAGTCCCGACACCACGGTCTTTGGCAGCGAAAATTCACCCAGGTAAAAAGCTGCAATCAGCGCCCCGGCGATTCCGAAGATTGCCCCGGAGGCTCCGGCGCTTACGCCTATCGGATTCCAAATCAGGCTGGCCACGCTTGCTGATAAGCCGGTGATCAGGTAAATCGCGCCGAATGTCCAGCGATCATAGACCGCCTCGGCTAGTCTGCCCAGGCCCCACAGGCACCACATATTGAGCGCGATGTGCATGATGCCAATGTGGACGAAAGCGCAGGTCAGCAGCCGCCACCACTGGCCTCCGATGGTATAAGGGCCGAAATTTGCTCCCCAGTCCACCAGTTGCTGACCGGTCGGATCTACGGGTGACACACCAGCCAGCAGCATGGCAGCGAACACCGCCACGTTGATGCCGAGAATTGCCTGAGTGACCGCCATCGAACTGGATTGCTGCCGCGTCCATGGCGCAGGTTCGACTCGTTGAATGGGGATGTCTTCGCCGCGCTTCGCAGCTTCATGCTGCACGCACCACTGGCAAAGCTTCTTGCCGAAGCTGAGGGCTGGAAGCTGACGACCGCATTGAACGCAATTGGCCATGAAAGATGAAATCGGCCCGCCCACTTGATTTCCGGAAGGCGCGGAGCCTCTCGACGCAGATTATCACGTGGATTCGTTCACAGGCGTGGAGAGCCGGACGCCCCGCCCGTCCCCATCGGGAAGCGTCCTGCGCCGCGAATTCACTCTTCCCATATAAAATATAAAGCGTATGAGTACTACGAATTTACCTCCATCTAAGTCCGACGAAGACGCCACGAATTCCCCTTCCGAGTCTCGCCCCTCCAACTTCATCCGCGACACCGTCATCGAAGACATAAAAACGAAGAAGTACGGTGACGCCGTCATCCAGACCCGCTTTCCTCCCGAGCCTAACGGCTATCTGCACATCGGCCACGCGAAGTCCATCTGCCTCAATTTTGGATTAGCTGACGAGTTCGGCGGCAAGACTAACTTGCGCTTCGATGACACCAACCCGGAGAAAGAGGAGCAGGAGTACGTCGACTCCATCATGAAGGATGTCCGCTGGCTCGGCTTCGAATGGGACGGTCTTTACTATGCTTCCGATTACTTCGATCAGCTCTACCAGTGGGCGATCAAGCTCATCAACGAGGGTAAAGCGTATGTTGACGATTTAAGCGCAGAGGAAATTCGCAAGTATCGCGGCACGCTCACAGAGCCTGGCAAGGAAAGTCCGCATCGCAAGCGCGGAGCGAAGGAGAACCTCGACCTTTTTGAGCGTATGCGCAAGGGCGAGTTTCCCGACGGATCGCGCGTGCTACGCGCCAAGATCGACATGGCGTCGCCGAACCTGAACATGCGCGATCCGGTCATGTACCGCATCCTGCGCGCTGAGCATCACCGTACCGGCGATAAGTGGTGCATCTATCCCATGTACGACTACGCGCATGGCCAGTCGGATTCCATCGAACATGTAACGCATTCGATCTGCACGCTCGAGTTTGAAGATCATCGACCGCTGTACAACTGGTTCATCCAGCAACTCGGCATTTTTCCGTCCCAGCAAATGGAGTTCGATCGCCTAAGCCTTACCTATACGCTGCTCAGCAAGCGCAAACTGTTAACTCTGGTGCAGGAAAAGCGAGTCACCGGTTGGGATGATCCGCGCATGCCCACGCTCTCCGGCATTCGGAGGCGGGGCTACACACCGGAGGCGATCCGCAATTTTTGCGCGGCCATCGGGGTCTCGAAAACCAACGGTTCGCTGGAACTTGCCATGCTCGAACACTTCGTTCGCGACGACCTGAACAAGCGCGCGCCACGCGTGATGGCGGTGCTGCGGCCATTGAAGGTTGTGATCGATAACTATCCGGAGGGTCAGGTCGAGGAAGTCGATGCGGTCAATAATCCCGAGGATGAAAGCGCCGGAAAACGCAAAGTGCCATTTTCCAAAGTACTCTACGTCGAGCAGGACGATTTCCGCGAAGACCCGCCCAAGCAGTATTACCGCCTGTCGCTCGGGCGTGAAGTGCGACTGCGTTACGGTTTCTTTATTACGGCGAAGTCGGTGGTGAAGAACGACAATGGAGAAGTGGTTGAGGTACACTGTACGTACGATCCGGCCACGCGCGGTGGCAATGCTCCGGACGGACGCAAGGTGAAGTCGACGATTCACTGGGTCTCAGCCGCGCATGCCCTCAATGCTGAAGTGCGAAACTACGACAAGCTTTTCTCCAAGGAAGACCCGAATCAGGTTGAAGGAAGCCAGCCGTTCACCGCTAACTTGAATCCGAATTCACTGGAAGTGATAACTAACGCGAAGTTGGAGCCCTCACTGGCGAATGCGCCGGTCGAGAGCCGCTATCAGTTCGAACGCCTGGGGTATTTTTGCGTGGATCCGGATTCCAGGCCTGGGCGCCTAGTGTTTAACCGTACGGTGGCGCTAAAAGATACTTGGGCGAAGGTCGAGAGAAAAGTTCGGTAGAGACGCGACTTGCGGCGTCTCCCTCACAGCACCCGGCAAGCCTCCTCAAACTCGAGACGTGGGCTGCGTCGGAAAAGTTTGCTGTGATCGCCATACCCCAGATTGCAGAGGAAATTGACCTTCCATTTTCCGTCCGGGAAAAATTCGGCGTTGACCTTCGCCTTGTCGAATCCGGACATCGGACCACAATCAAGACCTACGGCGCGGGCGGCGAGTATGAAGTAGCCTCCCTGGAGTGAACTGTTGCGAAACGCGGTCTCCTCAGCTAGCGACTGGCTCCCTGCGAAATGAGAACGCATGTCGGCATGGGGAAACAATTTGGGAAGGTTCTCGTAGAATTCGCTGTCCCAGGCAACAATTGCGGTGACAGGAGCAGCCTTTGTTTTTTCTACATTCAACGGAGCCAGAGCGGGTAGAAGGCGCGCTTTGGCGGCTTCGCTTTCCAGGAATACGAAGCGGGCAGGAGAAGAATTAGCGCTGGTCGGCCCCCAGCGCGCGAGTTCATAAGCTTCGCGCAGCGCTTCGATCGGCACGCGCTTGGGAAGCCAAGCATTATGCGTGCGGGCTTGGCGGAACAGCTGGTCCAGGGCCCCGCTGGAGATTTTGGTCAGGTGTGCGGACTCTCGCGTTTGTGTCATCGTCCTCGCCTACTGTGTGATCTGCCATCGGTTGTTAGACGCCAGTGACCAGCATAAGCGATCAGAGAAACGATGAGCAATAGGACAAGAAGGAATTTCTACGGCACTCGCCGCGCACTGCGCGCCGTTACCCGTGAACATCGTAACGGTCGGGGCATGCGCCACACTTGCGATGGATCACTGAAGTCTCCCGAAGGTCATCACCTGCACAAGTTTCGAGTGCTGCCGGATTTTCAACTTCGGGGTTACCGCATCCACTGCGGGGTTGCCAGTCTTCGCCACCAGAGTGCTGTTGTAATGAGCCGCAAAAGTGGACATGCTATAGGGTGGCGGCGTGGTTTTGATGCTTCGAAACGATGCAGCCTTCTGACAGGATGGAATTACTGCTGTGATCGCATTCACCGTGCCTGCCACCAAGTCAGCCAGTAGCGCAATTTTTGTCTGCGTGTTCGAGTCGCTCACCTGTGCAACCTGAAGCACAAGTTGCTGATCGGCCTGGTATGCACTCACAGCTGCTTGCAACTGCTGGCAAATGCCGGGGGCGGATTCCGACGAAACCTTGGCGAAGTCAGCAGCCAGCGTCTCGACGGCCGTAGCGTCGGCATTGATTCTTGCTGCCAAGTTGCTGTTCACCGGCTGGTCGTTGGCCACGGCGACGATTTGCAGGATGTTGATCAGCGCCGGCGCCCCAGCAGCTAGAATGGAATCAAGCGTCGACACCCATGCGGTCGAACATGCGGTGCACAACATGGCACAAGCCAACGCGACGACCAGGTTTTTCTTCGTAGACAGAGCTCTCCTCATAAACATTCTCCTTTTTGATTTTTCGGGGTTGTTACTCTAGTTGCGTGGAAACGGCTACCGGCCCGGTTTCGGAGTTCCTGCAGCTCCGTTTAGAAGCTGATCAGTTATTTGAGTTGGCGCCGGCATAGGGCGACGGCAGCCAGTGCGCCACAACGACGGCCAGCGGCGCGACGATCGCTGCAGCGGTGGCATGGGTCGCCCAAAACGCGGCAATCGCTGGCGTAGCCGCGCTCGCAAACGTGGTAAGCAGTAACATAACAGTGGGCAGGTAAACAGCGAATTTCGTCACGATGTATCTCCTTGTTAAAGCGTTAGGCCTCTCATGTTTGGAATAGCGAGGAATCCGTTAAGCCTTGATGCCGACTTCATAGGCCACCCATCGCGAACGCTTCGTTAGAGCCTCCCGGCGTGGTAACAATCCGTGTGGCGCCAGTCCAATATGCACCCATCCGTACTCAAGAATAAGTTGGTCGTATTCGATCTGGGACTCCAGGATGGCTAGCGCCACGTCCGCCGGCGTACCGAATTCATGGCAAACGAAGTCGCACGCCAGGCCGTGACAATGTGCACTCGTGTCCACACCGCCCACCGCCTGGTTTACTTCGATTGAACGGTAGCCGCTGTGCACGACAATAGGCTTGTCGCCGAGTAGCGTCCTGATTGTTCCCATAACCCCCGCCACAAGTTTCAAGTTAGCAGTCTCGGTCGGACCGGGTGTGTTGTCCAGATCAAGGCGCGAGGCCACCTAAGAGATGGTCAACTCTTCAAGAGTAAAGTTAGCAGTAAGCTTCAATGTGAGTGCGCTCCATACGGGTTACCTAGTTATAGGAGGCCGCTGCATGCGTTCCACAGTTTGCGGCAGGGGGCCGAGCTATTCCGTCTGCGTCATGGCGCACGTCTCACTAATCCGGAAATGGTCCTGGGGACCCACAAACACTTGTGCAAGTATAAGTGGTGGTTGTCTGAGCCGCATCTAGATTCGGAATCCGTGTCCCGATATCGCTGCCGTCGGATGCTGCGTTGTGATATGAACTTCCCGAAGTCAGGGCGTAATAGTGATAGTCCGGCGCACTTAGTGGAACTGCAGTTGAGCCAGAACAGGTTGGGTAATAGAAATTGATGGCCCCGCATTGATCCGCTGGAAAGGCCCACGTCGCTGGTGGACTGCATCCAGCCGAACTGCTGCACGAGGCACTAAAGCAAGAGAGATTCGGGTAAGATGGGTTGTTCTGGTACTCCGTGTAATTCGCCGCTGTACGCCCCGGAAAAACAAGACAAGCGAACGTCGCACTGCTCACGTCGTAGGTCCATTGTTCAGTAGGCGTCCCTTCGTGTGGAGAAGGCGCTGCGGAATTGTAGATTCCGGCCTGCGATGCTCCTGACTTGCTCAGCCAGATACTATTCAGCATCGCGTGATTCTGGACGTATTGAGGATTTCCGGGACCGCCGCCGATTACCTGAAGCCCGTCCCCGATAAAGGTGTGATGATCGATCGTCGTATAGTACGGGCCACCCTGAGTGTTCGACAAGATGCAGTTTCCGGTCGAGTCTGTGGTACCGGAAGACGGGCCGGTCCACGGGTAGGTTACCTGCGCGTTTGATTGCGCCCATGTCCCGTTCCAGATGGTAGAGCCGATTGTCGCCAGAGGCCCGATGGCTGTAGGGAAATAGTTGCCGCTGATGAGTTGCACGCCCGTATAGCCGAATGCGGTGCAGTTTTGCGGAGCGTATGGACTGGTGGCGTTATATAACCCAGAGCTGACCTGCACCGGCTGTCCGGCGAACATGTCAATGGCTTGGTAGCCGACCCCCTGTCCGTTCCCGCCGATGACCGCGTTCGCGCATGGCGAAGTGCCGCCGCAGATCAGCAGCGTGCCCGACTCCGGCCCCTCTGAGACTCCGCTTGGATTCGCCAGTATTAGATAGAAATTCCCAGAAACAGACGTTGCTCCCGCGCACTGAAACCCGGCTGGAGTCGAAGAGTTGTTCCCCCCGTTTGTCGTGAACCCTGCGACCCAAAGATAAGAGCCGGTATACGCGGGGGAAGAGCCGGACGGACCGCAAAGTGCCTGATTCTGGGCCAACGTGTTGCCGGTTGTCTCATAGGTAGTGCAGTTTCCAGAAAACGGAGATGGACAAGCGTCAGGAGTGGCCGCCGCCGTAAGCTGGACGTTGCCAAGAATCGAGGCAAAAGCTGTCGCCGTCGCGGTGCCGTCGCTGTTCTCAACTATGCTGGCGTTCCAGAACTGGGCCTCTCCGTTCTGAAAGATGTCGCCGGGGGTTTCATTGGCGCAACCGGGGCCAGAGCCGCTGATCGCATATTCCAGGACATCCAGCCACAGTTCTCTTGTGGACGTGTAGGTCACTCCCCCGATGCCGTTGGTGCGTGCGCGGTGCTCCATGCCCTCGCAGGCATTGCGGAAAATGCTGGACTGAACCGTAAGGTCGGAAATCGTTCCTGCATAGTACCCGCTGGGTGCGGCGCCAGCTAACGGAGCCGCGGCGCCCGATACGTCGAGAGTGGTGACCGTGCCGTTCTGTGCTCCGGAGTTGTCATTGCCATCGCAGATGTTGCCAAGATACAGAACCCGCTGGCCGTTTTTCAGTTCCCAGCAGTTTTTTCTTACGCGGCTGCCCGTCCATCCGTTCTGATTGCCGCCTTGGGCGAAGGTCAAGCCCAACCAGGAATAGGGATAGCCAAAATGATTTCTGCGCTCTTCGGTATCTGTGTTCGGCAGGTAGTTGAGAATCAGCGGAGGAGTCGAAAATCCGCCGGCAAACACAGAAGAGGATTCGCCTTCGATCCAGTTGTTGTTGATTTTGTAGGTGTAGCCTTGGATCGTTAAGTCATGTCCCTCCGAACCGGGACGCACGACCTGGCTGACCTGCGAGCCGAGCAGAGACCCGTAGTTGATGGCATCCAAGGTGATTGCGGAAGAAGTTGAATTCGACCCCGTGGCGAGGCTTGTCCAGTCCCCATGTGCCCAGATTCTGCGGTAATGAATGTGCTGGGCAAATTGCGTTAAGGCGGTTTGGGAATGGCTGGCCCCGCTGTGGATGATGTCCTGGTCGCCTTTATTGCCAACGGACATGCTGACGGCGAGGTCTTCAAACTGCCAGTGGTCGGGAGCAATCGAGGTGCCTCCGCTATTGCTGCCGTTGCCGCATGGAGTAGTGTCTCCGGGGTCGGCTCCGCACAGGCTAAACGGCACGCAGCCGCTCGCGCTGCATTGAAGCTGCGGCATGTACTGGAGATAGTTGTAGGCCGAGATGGTTTTGGCCGTCCCGTTCGCTAGGGTGAAACTGCCGCTGCCCGCGCCTGAGTCGGGAATGTAGATCACCGTGACCCCTGCGGCGTGGGTCTTGAGCGTAGGTGTCACGAGCATGCCCGTCTGGTTTACGCCGCTTACGAGTGGCAGGCATTCCGTATTCCCGGGATCGTCAATATAAATCTCGCCAGCCGTGCATCCGTTATTTGAGCCTGTCGTGGTCGGGGCGGTCGTCGCCGAAACATATCCGTTCGCCAGCGCAACCAAAAGATTGCCTCCAGAGGCCGCCGGACAAAGCGTGGTCGGCGTCGAATTCGGAATTGGGCAGAGCGTCGTGGTATTGACGCTGACCGTGGTGATTCCGGTGATCGTGCCCGTAGTGGAGCACGTCGTTGTGCATGGATTCTGCACCCCGTTCTGGTAGTACATATTGGTGCCGGTGCAATCCGCGTTCTGCAAACCGATGTTGGTGGATCCTGGAATGTTGTCTTGAATGCCGCCCGCGCACACCGGCTCTGACATTCCAGCTAGAGTGGCGTCAGAAGTGGAACGAATGATCAATGGTGCAGATGCCGCCACGGTGCTGGTCTGTGGGATCGTCAGGCCGTTATTCAAGCTGTACGGAGTCCCACCGTTCGGTGGAATGTCCAGGATGATTCCAATGGCCGTGCTATTCGCGATTCCGGCCGTTCGACAAGCTTCGATAGCGGTAATCGCATTCTGCAAGCCGGCGCCCGTCGCCGCATAGGGAAGGCTGAAAGTGCAGTAGCCAGGCGGAGGGCCAGTGGTCCAATTGTCCGATCCGATCGCCAGTTCGTAAGCGGGTGCCGTTAGTAATAGTCCCGGAGATCCCGTATAACACGACGATGTGATCGCACAGGTAAGCTCGTTGTTGTCCACCCATAGCTGCGGCAGAGCCGCCAACGTAGGTGCTCCTCCAGCAATCGCGCTCCATGCCGCCGATCCCGAGTACAAACCGCGACCCGAATACGCCGCTTGCCCGAAGACTGGTAGACACAACAGTATGATTGCGCAAGTAACTCCAAGCCAATTGCCACTGCGAACCTCGTTTGGCTGTTCCTGTTCACACAGCGGACACGGCCCGCTCTTATCTAACGGTTCCCCGCAGCGACCACAGTGCTTTGCAAGATACTCTTCTTTGTCGCTAACTGAAATTTCAGCCAACAGCTCGGTCTCCTGAGCATGGTCCGCCTCACACCTAAGACGTTGCGGGTTAGGCCCTTCTACACATGTATGGATCAATTTACTCATGCGCTCTCCGATTGCCACAGAAACACCGTCTTGCCTACGTCCACGATGCGATTAGATCTAGCTCTGCGGCTAAAAACTCTGCTCCGCAGAGCGAATCCGAGAGGTTCCCCGATACTGCTCGTGGGTCTAGGGCGTTTGTGGGGACAACTTTCACCGCCTTTCAGGCAACTCACGCGGCAGCCCTGAATCCCACCTGCGCCGTTTCGCATTCGCTATAATGTTTGTTTGCTCTAACCCCGCCATTTGCGCAGGGCATCATGGAAAGGGAGCTATGCAGACTGATGTAGTCATGCCCCAGATGGGCGAATCAATCTTCGAAGGGACTATCACCAAGTGGCTAAAGAAGCCCGGTGAAAAGGTCCAGCGCGACGAACCTTTGTTTGAGATTTCCACCGACAAGGTCGACGCCGAAATCCCCGCGCCCGCTAGCGGAGTCCTTCAGGAAATTAAGGTTTCCGAAGGCAACACCGTTCAAGTCAACACGGTCGTCGGTGTAATTGGCGACGGCAGTGGCGCTTCCACTTCCGCCCCCGCCAAGGCTGCTGCGGCTGTTCCTGCCGCTCCGGCATCCGCAAAGCAGGAAGCTGCGGTTCCACAGGCCGCACCCGCCGCCAGCGCTCCCGAGGACGAAGAAGAATGCGACGTCCGGTCTTCCCCCCTCGTCCGCAAGCTCGCCCGCGAGCACAATGTAGATCTCGCAAAAGTAAGCGGCACCGGCACCGGCGGTCGCGTCACCAAGCAAGACATTCTCGACTTCGTCGAGCGTCGCACCGCCGCTCCAGTCGCGGCTTCTGCTCCCCGTCAAGCCTCAGCACCAGCACCAGCCGTCGTTCCCGGCGACCTGGTGCCGATGTCCCAGATGCGCAAGATCATCGCGCAGCGCATGATCGAATCGCGCCGCACCAGCGCCCACGTCCACTGCATGTTCGAGGTGGATATGACTCGGATCGTCAATTTGCGCAACAAGCTGAAGAACGGTTTCGAGCAACGCTACGGCGCGCGGCTTACCTTCATGCCGTTCTTTGTGCGCGCTGCTATCATTGCCCTGCAGCAATATCCGATTGTCAACAGCTCGCTCGAAGGCGACAGCGTCCGCTATCACAAGCACGTAAATGCCGGCATTGCCGTCGCGCTCGATTGGGGACTCATCGTCCCCGTTCTCAAGAACGCCGACGAACTCAACTTCCTCGGATTGCAGCGCGGCATCACCGACCTCGGTGATCGCGCCCGCACCAAGAAGCTCATGCCGGCGGACGTCGAAGGTTCAACATTCACCATCACCAATCCTGGCCAGTTTGGCGCAGTCTTCGGCTTGCCCATCATCAACCAGCCGAACGTAGCCATCATGGGCGTCGGCGGTATCACCAAGCAGCCCATGGTGATCACTGACAAAGACGGCGCGGATTCTATCGCCATCCGTTCTGTCGTTCACCTTACGCTTGGCTACGACCATCGCATCATCGACGGTGCCGTAGCCGACCAGTTCGTGGCCTTGGTGAAGAAGACTCTTGAAAACTGGAGTGAAGAAGTCGGCTAGCAGAAATCGGGTCATCTTCGATCGGGCTATAGGAGTCATTTAAGATCAAAGGCCAACGCCTTCGACCTTCATCACCGGATGACCTGATTTCTCACGTCAGACCAAAGGCGCTTCCCCCAGCAGTAACGGCCCATCCTCTGATCGTTCGATGAAGTATCGAGCCACATCATCGCGGAGGCCAGGTTTGTTTCCTGTCCAGCGCCATAATCCCTGGCAATCTCGCGCGATATCGGTTGCCGGATTGAAATCCCACTTCTGCAGCAGCGCCCACCGCTCGCCATAAGCGCGCAGCGCTTTGCTGCCATGAAAAGCGTGAGTGGCGAAGTTGTCGATACACCCCATCGGCGAGCGCCCTTCGATACAGTTCAATTTCGCGGCCCGCGCCTGCCAATTCAGCACCGATTCCACATAGGATCCCGTGCAGCGCTTCATCTCGGCCGCCACGTTCGTCGCTTGCACCAGCCCGAAAGCTTGATGCCAATCCGCGCTGCCCAGGATACATGTGTCCAACATTCCCCCCACCATATCGAATGCATCCCGACGCCACGACCAAGCGCCTCCGGTTGCTCCTGGTGGATGACCGAAGGGGAACGCTTCCGACGATTGAAGCGGAGCATAGTAAGTATCGCTTCCTCCGCGCCGAGCTCGCCGGGAACTCAGGAATTCAGTTTGGTGCATATGATTCCACGCAAAACTTGCGCTCATGCGGTAAGGGCGGTGACCGAGATAGCTGCTTGCCGTTTCGCCAGTCAAATCGGCATATGTGCTGAAGAGCTGGACGAAGCTGTAGTGCTGGAGCATGTGGATTGCCTCCAGAGCCCAGTCATGTCGCGTAAAATGGAAATCGCCGTCAACATAGCCGCCATATTTCCAGTCTGGCGGGAAGCGGCGCACACCTTCATTGATCGCGCATTCCTTGATCCAAAGGCTCGAATCGGTCCGCAGTTGCAAATCGAGAGGATTCTCGGCGCTGGTCACTTCGTGCGGCCGATCTCCAAAAGCGACCTCAACGACATGCAGCACGACGTTCGGACTGCTCTCCAGGTGAAACCGAAAATCATGGAAGGCTTCTCGTCTGCGCTGCCAGCGGTATGGGTTTGAATAAACCGAAACAACGTGCAACTCCTGAGTCTCGGAGTACTCCACGAACTCGCGATGCACGTTTGGATGCTTGAAAGTCACAGCGCTTCCTCTCGATCTTGTGTCGCCAGCTACTTCGCTGGAGCGTGTTTCCTGACCTGATCTCTGCAATTCTTATTTCCAGAAGTGCAGCACGATCTGCACCATTACCACCACAAATACGGCCATCGAAGCATAGGCTGCGGTCTTTCCCGACTGTTCCCCGCGCACAATTTCCAGGTTCTTCACCCGATCCGCCAAGGCAGTGTGATCGCGGTCATACATTTCACGCCGAACATATTCCTGACGCTCCTGGTTGATTTGCTCACGGAAATTGTTCATCTCTGCCAGGCGGTAATCGAGGACCTCATTCGCCTTTTGGATTTTGGCAGCTGCGGCCTCATGACGCAGATCCTCCGTTCGGGCTTGTGCCTCCAGCGCGGCATCGCAGCGTCGGAACTCAGCCTCCGTCGCCTTTCGCGCGGTTTCAAGGGTTTGATCAATGAACTGAAACAACGGCAATGAGACAGACGGGAGTCGACGCGATTCGCTTGCGCTCATGGGCTGCACCTTTTCCTCGATCTGAACATTTGAATGATCTCAACACTTGAAGGTTTCACAATGGATAGTCAACATGCAGCGCCGCAGAATACCGCGAATACTTAGGCGGCCCGCTGCCGTCATAGCTTCTCAGGAAATAAGTTTGTGCCCGCGCATACCGCGTGAGCGTAAAGCTCTCGCTGGTGAAGCGTCCTACCAGGTTGCCGTTGTAACCGACCCCCCACCCCTCATCCGAGTACCGCACTTCGATGCCTCCGCCAGCCACGGGAACAAATCCCACGTCAATAGTCACCGTCGTCGAAGTCACATTCGTGACCTCCGCATCGGTGAGATCGGCAAGATAATAATTTCCCACCTCGGTCACATCGATCGGCGTGAGCACCTGTGTCTGCTTCATCAGGGCTGCAACAAAAGCAAAATCCAGAGAGGGATTTCCCGCATCCACAAACTTTAGCGTGTAGCGGCTGTTTTCACCTGCAATGTCCAGAATCTGCACGTTCACTTCGCTGACGACTGCTGTGAACGACGCCATCCGCGATGGAACATTTACCGCTAACCCGTCCCCCGGAAAAATGTCCGCCGCCCCGCCCGGCAGGAACTGGCTCCAAGCCTGGTACTCGCCGCTCCATCCCTGTCCGGCGTCATCCAGCAAGGCCAGCGCCGCGATTTCGCAATCCGCATCAGTGCGCGGAACCGGCAGCCCAATCTCACGCACGCTCCCACGCACTCCATCATCGGCGCCGCGCTGATGAGCCCCAATGCTCGCCGAGTTGATGATTCGCGCCACGGCATGGCCTTGGCCACGATAACTCACCTCGATCAACTCATTGGCCGCCGGTATGTACTCTGGATAGAATTCCAGTGCGGGCGCGGTCGTAACCTCACATTCGGCGCCGTCCAGCAGCGATCCCGTCAGTATCGTTACCGTGTCTTCCCCAGGCAATGTACCGCGGACCAAGGCATCGACGGGCAGCCATATGTACGTGAACGCGAGCGAGCACTGGATCCTGCCCGCATTGATAAGAGCATAGGTACAGAACCCGGGTGCGTCCGGAATGATGTCGTCGAACAGCACGGTTGCCGGTGCGATCTGGGTCGCGGGATTCGTTGGATCGATATCTTGCACCTCCAGTACGATTCGCACATCGCAGGCGACTGCGCCGCCTCCTCGCGGAGATCCGGATGGGTGCAGCGAAGAATGAAATACCTGCTGCATTCGGTACGCTTCCGTCGGATACAGCATCGTCGTGAACACGTAGTGGTGCCCAGCCTGTGTGGCGAGAGCTGTGCCTGTGGCCGAGCCTTCGACCAGCGCCTGAATGTTGCAGTAGTCGCCCAAGGGCGTTATGAGAAAGCCCGCCAGACAGCCCGCCATCGAAACCGGACCGGCGTACAGTCCGCCGATAACTCCATCCGACGCCGCATTGAAAACGACGTCCCCGTGCTCAATCATCGTGGCGCCGCCCAGTTCGACTTTTTCGATGAAGTTCAGCAGCGTTTTCCCATCCACCCCTGTTCCGCCCGCGACCTGTAACTGTCCGTTTCTGACCGTAATCACGCCCAGCGGGTCGGTCACCGTCCAATGGGTCGGATCCAGCTCCGTATAAATCTCCTCGAGAATTGTGCGGTTATAGAGTGCAACCTGACTGCTGCGCGTGAACGGTACCTGTGACATGTAGAAATAGGTCGTGTATCCGTCACCGCAGAAGTAATCCTTCACGTGCGCACTCGGCTCCAGTGGCCCCAGAATCGTCAAGTCATTGACCAGTCGGTTCACGCTCAACAACTGAAGATCGCCCGGGGAAAACGTAGGCGCATCTTCCGCAAGCGCGTATGTGTTTGCCGTCACCGGCGTAAAGAACAGGTTGCCGTTGTCGTCCCGATAGGCGCAGCGCGCTGAGAGCGCAATCTCCGCCGCCGACGCGGTCCACTTTTTGGCCGGGTCAACGCTGTAATACGGTATCGGATCTCCAGCCTGAACGCCGCTCACATCAAACCATCCCGGCAGCGCCTCCGCCGTCAACTGTTCGAACGCGCTACCAGCGCTCCGGTCAACAAACGGGGGATGCGGGGGAGGCGCTTTCTTATCCATCAGCATCACGTCGCTAAGTGCGTCTATCTCGTAGCGGTAAATCGACCCGCAATCTGCCCCGCCCACATATTGATATGCCGGCGTCTCGACAATATAGCCGGTGAACAGATCATTGCCGTTGCTCAAGGTCAGCATTACGCGACCGCCGATTGCCGGCACCACCAGGTCTCCCGTTCCGGCTACCAGTCCGAACTTCAATTCGGCCGGGCTATTCAGCTTGCGTACCAAGCTCGGACTCTTGCTGGAATCCACAAACGCCGTGTAGTCCTGCGGCCCCAGACCACCGAGATTATCGATCGTTAATTTCATGGCTTATCGCAAAGCTCCGCCGTTCCCCGTGTTCCCCTGTGACCTCTGTGGTTAAAGCTCTCGAATTGCTCACCGACTCTGCAAGCGGTCGCTATACTAGTAAACCGCTGCCGTATTCGGCGGGAAATAACTGCGGTAGCAAAGCACCACGGCTCCATCGTTGATGTCCACTGTTGGCAGCGCGGCAAACGACGCCTGCAACGCCAACTCTCCGATCGGCTTTTGAACCTCGATCAGAGTCTCCCGTGCCCATTCCGACTTCGCCGTACACGGACTCAAAATCGGATAGAAAAAACACACGCGTCCACCAGATTCGTCTTCCGCCACGAATAACCCGGACCACTGTTGCAGAAACGAACCGCCTTCGCGGTCCACAAAAGCTATTACCTGCTGTACCGACGCCCCAGCCGCTGGCACTCCCCCCGGCAATGACTGTGTCAACAGCAACGAAGTCGCCGTCACCAGCGCGACTCGGCCGACGTTAAACGTAACCCGCCGCACATAGTTGGCATCCTGCTGCACGTCCTCTGGATTCTGTACATATGCGCCCGAGATGCCGGTACCCACATAGCCGACTTGCTGTGCGTAATCCACATCGCACGCCACCAGGTTTCCAGGCTGGAAGCCGGCGATGGCGCCCGCTCCCAACACCAGTTCCCCGGCGGTTGACCCTGCCAGCAAAGGCACTGCCGTCAGAGGAATTCCACCTGACCCTTCGGGCGACGCGCTCGGGTCCGTTGCCAGTACATTCATGTGCTCTGCGCCTCCCGCGAGGGCCATCTGCAACTTTCCCCAGTCGCGAAATTCGAAATCAACTCGTGTTCCCAAGGCGCGCCGAGCTTGTGCCGATACCGCGCCCGCTGTCCCACCGATCAAGGCCTCAATCTGGGATGTACTCGTGCGCTGAAACTTTTCAATCCATCCCAAGTCAATCCACGGTGCAGGCGGGGCATCCAATTGGAAGCCGATATTTTGCGATGGGTCAAAAACTGCCGTCGGCCCGGTCAGTCTGTCCACTGGCGCGAAATAAGCTCGCGTCTGCCGTGATATTGGCCGTAATCCTGCCCGCGTCACGCTACTACCTCGGGCAGAAAGAAATAAATCCTCAACTGCGCGTACCGATCCACCCGCGCGGTGCCAGCACTCCACTGCAGTTTCTGGATCGAGAGATCTCCCGGCGCATTCCCCATCACCGGTACCGTCCAGAAAACTCCCGATCCCAAATCAGCGCTCGGTGTCTGGCTGTAATCGAGCATCTCAGTATGTGGCGGATCGCAGATTCCAAGTAGCTCCACATCCATCTCCGCCAGCACGCGCCCTCGATCCACTCCGGTGCCGCCGCCACCTTCGCTCGCATACCAGATATGGCAATCCACTCCCAGCATCGGACGCGTGCTCTCCGCAATCAGGATGTCGCCAAAGTCTACGTAGAACGCCCCCGGCTGCGCTTCCCCAAATCGAGGCTCCATATTTTCGCGGACGACTATCGCTGGCACGGTAACCCCGTCGATCACCATGGTTCGCGCCGGATTCAAGGCCGCTAGCCGCGCTCGCAGCGCCATGTAAAAACTGTCTTTCGCTGCCTGCATACTTCTCCTGTTTGTAGTTGCTGAGTCTGCGCCCTCGCAGTAACCTGCGGAAAAACTCCGCGTTGCACTGGATTGTGAGTGGTGCAGCGCTTCATCGCTGCGATCAGTAGCTCGTTTGCAGAACTGCCTTAGCCACTTCGTCAGCTCCAACTTGGTAGTTAATTCATCCTCAACCTATTAAGACATCGCCGCAACCCGGTAGAGATACGCCGCTCCCGCCAGTCGCTCGACGACAAACCCTTGGATATGGAAAACTTCTCCGTCATATACCAAGCCCAGCGCCGTCTCAAACAACACTTCCGCCGAAGCCACGTTCCGCTGACTTACCTGCTCCGCCATCGCCGCCTGTCCGGCCAGCATCTCGATTCTCCGCCGTGGACCGTTGGTCTCAGTAGTTAGCTCACGGACAATGACCGGCGCGATCAACGCCTGCTCAACTCCCGGATCCACCAGGCCGAGCTCGGTTAAGCCACCGACAGGCAGTCCCCCCGCCGCAAATAGCAGGATCACTTCCGTTCCGCCCAGGGTTCGTAACATGGCATCCGCTGCTCGTATTGCCGCCGCTCCAGAAATTCCAGTCATCGTCATCCCACTCTCTGCGCCACAAAGGCCGCTAGCAGCTCTCGCACCATGTCATCGACCAGCGAATCAGCGAAATACCAGAATTGCATTCCGTCCGGGGCAACATTCTTCTTCACATTCAGCGCTGGAGTAGCCTGCGCATTCTTTACCAATTGCGCGCAAGCCACCTTGACCTTGTCCGGAAATGTTGCAAACCCCGCCGTATAAACAATTTCTATTTCGGTGAACGCCCACCCCATGACATTGACCGGAAGCGTAACTTCTCCTGTCTCCGGAAATGCATCCAGGGCCGAAACGTCTAAGTTCACCCATGTTCCCGGAATTCCAAACGCGAGAGCGATGTCCC
>Ga0187883_10000338_pt1 | contig 30700 bp, 29 predicted proteins | sample June2016WEW_20_1_2_FD_132966 | JGI IMG/M metagenome (GOLD analysis project Ga0187883, IMG submission 132966) | Peatland microbial communities from SPRUCE experiment site at the Marcell Experimental Forest, Minnesota, USA - June2016WEW_20_10 | ecosystem: Environmental > Terrestrial > Soil >...
ATCGCGCCATTCAAACGCTACGAGGAAATCCTGCAACTCTTCAGATAATCTTTCGAAATTCGCTTCATGTTCTGCGAAGCCCCGTAGGGGCACGGTATGCCGTGCCCGCTTTTTTTTGAGGCGCGCAACTGGTTCACTAAAAAAACCAAAACCGCTTGCGCTTCCGCGGCGTCGCTCCCGGGCTCAAACCGATATCGTCATCCATCTCCGGAACCCACGGCAGCGGCTTGCCTTCAAACACCGCCAGCGGATTATCCACCAGCAGCGCTCTCGCCATATCCTCGCCGCGCTTTTTCGCCACGTGGTCGTACACTTCCTTCAAGCGAAGCGGACGCGTAGTGATGTTGTGCGCGTCGCTCGCCAGAAAATGCACCACGTTCATCCCGATCCATTCTTCCGCCACTTCCTGCGCAGCCTTCCCGAATTTCCCCAGCAGCGATTGCCCAGTCACCTGCGCGTAGCAGCCTTGCCGCAGCCAGCGATACAAGCGCTCGGGCTTCGCCCGAATGAGCGGATTGCGCTCCGGGTGAGTAATGATCGGCCGCAGCCCGGCGAGCTGCAGATGATGCAGCGCTTGGTCCAGCGAAGGCGGAATCGAATAGTCGGCAAACTCTACCAGTAAGTAGTTCTTTTGGTTCAGCGTAAAGCGGATCGGCAGGCGCTGAATCTCCTGCAGGTTTTCAAAGCTCAGGTGAAAATCACATCCGGTGGCGAGGATCAATCGTCCTTCCACCTGAGACTGCAGTTCCTCCCGCCGCAGATTGATTAACTCAGGGACGAAAGCATGCTGCGGATGGGCGTGCGGAGTGGCGATCACGTGCGTAATGCCATCTGCAATAGCCATTTCCGCCATTTCCAGCGACATTTCGGCGGAGTCAGGACCGTCATCCAGCCCAGCCAGCAAGTGGCAATGAATATCAATCATTGCAGGCGAGGATAACGCAGCAGATGAGAGATGACAACGCAGCGGGCAGAGAGTGCAACAGACGCGCGACGACGAAAGCGCGCTGAGCAATAAATTGATTGGCAGGAATCTTGCTCTTCAGGCCATTAGAACCGACCGGAACAGTTTCATTTGCGAACATCTGAAGATATTTCGGTAATGCTCCCTATGTTCACATTCACACCGCTGAAAATGACTGAAGAAACAGGCGCACACGGTCGAATTGGTATATGTGGCGCGGCATCGAACTCGGATCGCGCACCGCAAAGATCAAACAAAATGACTGTCGCTTTTCCAGCACGCCGCAAACGAGCCTTTATCACCGGAATTACCGGTCAGGATGGGTCCTATCTCGCGGAACTGCTGCTTTCAAAGAACTATGAAGTTCATGGGATTAAGCGGCGCTCGAGCAGTTTCAATACGGAACGCGTCGATCACCTAATTTCAGATTGGCACGAGCGCGATGTGAGTTTCTTCCTTCATTTCGGCGACCTGTCGGACGCATCTAGCTTGTCCAAATTGCTCTATCGCGTCGCGCCGGACGAAATCTATCACCTCGGCGCGCAGAGTCACGTGCGCGTGAGCTTTGACATTCCGGAATATACCGGCGACATCACCGCGCTCGGAACGACCCGCCTTCTCGATGCCATCCGCGAAACCGGAATTCCCACGCGTTTCTACAACGCGGCCAGCAGCGAGATGTTCGGCCAAGCATATGAATGTCCGCAAACCGAGCTGACGCCGTTCCGTCCGCGTAGCCCCTACGGCTGCGCCAAGCTTTACAGCTACTGGATGACGGTCAATGCGCGCGAAGGCTACGGTCTCTATGCGGTGAACGGAATTCTTTTCAATCACGAATCACCGCGCCGCGGCGAAATCTTTGTCAGCCGGAAAATCACGCGCGCCGTGGCGCGCATTCTGCACGGATTGCAGGAAAAACTCTATCTCGGAAACCTGGACGGCGAGCGCGACTGGGGTTACGCCCCGGAATTCGTCGAAGGGATCTGGAGAATGTTGCAGCAGGACGAGCCGGAAGATTTTCTGCTGGCCACCGGCGAGACCCATTCGGTGCGGGAATTCGTCGAGCGCGCGTTCAGCGAAGTGGGCCTCGACTGGCGCCGCCACGTCGAAGTGGACCCGCAATATTACCGGCCCACCGAGATTGATCGCCTGGAAGGCGATTACTCCAAAGCGCGCAAGAAACTCGGTTGGACGCCTTCCACCAGATTTCGCGACCTGGTGAAAATCATGGTCGAGGCGGACGTACAGCTTCTGGAAGATAAACTGAGCGGCCAGATCGAGCGAAGGATGGCGATGCGAGGCAGCGAATGAGGGCTCTCAATGGCAATTCGGCCATGGGAGTCTTCCACGGTCGGCGCATCGCTGTCACTGGAGGCGCGGGCTTCCTGGGCCGCGTGGTCGTGCGCAAACTCCGTGAGCGCGGCTGCACGGACATCACCGTGCCGCGCCGCGCCACCTGCGACCTCAGCCGTTGGGACCATATCGAGCAATTTTTCGACAAATGCCGGCCCCATCTTCTGCTGCATCTCGCCGCCACTGTGGACAATCCCGCCAGTCATCGCGACGTCGCGGAAAGTTTTTACAACAATACGATGATGGCCATGCAGCTGATGGAAGCGTCCAGTCGCCACGGCGTGGAGAAAATGATCTGCATTGGCAGCGCCAGCTCTTACCCGGCGAATGCTCCGGTGCCGCTACGCGAACAGGATTTGTTCAAGGGACTGCCGGATCCGGCGCGCGCAATCCACGGAATCGCCAAGCGCTTGCCGTTTATTCAAGCGCAGGCGTACCGGCAGCAATACGGATTTCACTGTGTTTTTTTGATCCCCACGAATTTTTACGGACCGGGCGACAATTTCGAGCCCAAGACCAGCTACGTAATCGCTTCGCTGATACGGAAATTCGTAGACGCCGTGGAAACCGGCGCGACGGAAATCGTGATCGGCGGCACTGGCTGCGCCACCCGCGATTTCATTCATGTGGAAGATTGCGCCGAAGGAATTCTGCTTGCTCTTGAGCATTACACCGGCGGCGACGCCGTCAACCTGGGTAGCGGCGTCGAAGTGCCCATCCACGAACTGGCGCGCAAGATCGCGCATATGACGGGCTATACGGGGCGCATTCAGTGGGATCCCAGTTATCCGGAGGGCACCACCCGGCGCGTGTTGGACGTAACTCGCGCGCAAAAGGAATTTGGTTTTCGCGCCCGCCGAGGCCTGAGCGAAGGACTGGTGGAAACAGTGGAGTGGTACCGCTCGACACTCGAGCGAAGAATCGTGCCGCCGGAAAAAACGGCCCTGGCGCAAACCGTTTAAGCAGGCTTGGGGAATATCCGTGATTGGACAAATCGCCGAACTCGCGTTGAAAATGTATTCGAATAAGCGGCATCCAGAAGTAACGGTGCGCACGACCTGCCGGTCCTGCGAAAGCGGCCGCCTGCAAAGCGTCCTGGATCTGGGAAATCTTTACGTCTCGAATTTCGCGGATGTGCCGGACAGCGCCCGCTGGCCGCGCGTGCCGCTGGACCTGATGCTTTGCGAGGGCTGCGGCCTGGCGCAATTGCGGCACACCACGCCGGCGGAATGGCTTTACAGTCATTACTGGTACAAGTCCGGCATCAGCGCCACGATGCGTGCGGCGCTGGCGGACATCGCGCGCAAGGCAGCGCATTTCGCGGGCCTGCATGCCGGGGACAGCGTGTTGGATATTGGGTGCAACGACGGGACGCTGCTGCGCTCGTATGGCTACGACGACGTCCGTCGCGTGGGATTCGAACCCGCGGAAAATCTGGCGTGCGAAGCCGCTGCCGGCACCGACCGCATCGTGCCGGATTTCTTTAGTGCGCGGCCCATCGCTGGTGAAAAGTTTCGCGTCGTAACATCCATTGCGATGTTCTACGACCTGGAATATCCGAGCGCCTTTGTGGCGGACGTCGCGAGGGTACTGATGGAAGAAGGGGTTTGGGTCATCGAAATGCACTATTTGCCCGCGGTTCTGGAGCACAACGCATTTGATGCCATCTGCCACGAACATCTGGAATATTACTCGCTGAGCTCGCTCGAACTGCTGCTCGCGCGCCACGGTTTGCGCGTCGCGGACGTGGAGACTAATGACGTAAACGGCGGCAGTTTCCGCGTATACGTGGTGCACCGCGATTCCCCGGCCGTTTCCATTCCTGCGCGACTTGCACGCGTGGACGCCATGCGGGCGCGGGAACAAACCGCCGGCTTGCGCTCCGCGGCCACGTATCAAAAGTTCGGCGCTCGCGTGCGGCAGATTGCAGCGAAGCTGCAGGAGTGGGTGCGCGGCGAGCGGCGGCACGGGCGTGAAATTTCTGCCTATGGTGCTTCCACAAAAGGCAACACTCTGCTGCAGGTGTTCGGGCTCGATCACACCATGATTCGCTCGGCGGCCGAGCGTAATCCTGAAAAATGGGGAAAATATACGGTGGGAACCTGGATACCCATCGTGTCTGAAGCCGAGGCTCGAGCGCACGCCGATAGCTTTCTGGTGTTGCCATGGCACTTTATGGATGAGATTCAGATTCGCGAGCGCGAATTCCTGGCGCGTGGCGGAAAACTGGTTGCTCCGCTCCCGGACTTGCGAATCATCACTTCAACGGAGTGGAGCGCAATCGCCTGATTGCACCGAGCGCGCCGTCTCCTGCCTGCTCCGTCCCCTGCCTCCGCGAAACGAGCGTCTCGGCCTGACGGGAATCATCCGTCAGGCGCCTCAAGTCAACCAAACACGAGATTGTCGTCGCACGTGCGCGTAATTTTCATCTGCCAGCAACCAGATTGGCCCGATTCCCGCATATCGTACTCAGGTTCCGCGATGCTTCTTCGGCAAGCGACGCTTACACGCACACCGCTGAGGCTGCCTAGGAGCAGGTTCGGATTCTTGTTATAGTAATGGTTCGATTTATATTGCGGCTTCAGCCCAGTTTGGGCGCAGCTGCCTTAATTCGCAGCACCAAGGGAGAGAAATGGCCGCGGAGCGCAAGCCGGAATTTTTCGCTGGAAAAGAAATCAAGATTGGAATTATCGGCTGCGGCTATGTGGGCCTGCCCCTGGCGCTGCGCTTTGCGGACGTTGGCCAGCGCGTCACCGGCTTCGATACCGATCAGGAAAAAATCACCAAGCTGAACGCCGGCCAATCGTATATCCAGCACATTTCCGCCGACAAAATTAAACAGCACGTGCAGGGCAAGCGCTTCGACGCCACCACGGATTTCACGCGCTTGCGCGAGATGGACGCGGTGCTGATCTGCGTCCCCACGCCGCTGGATGAACGCCGCGAACCGGATTTGAGCTATGTGGAGAAGACAGCCCAGTCCATCGCGCCGAACCTGCAACGAAACCAATTGATCGTGCTGGAGAGCACCACCTACCCCGGAACGACCGAGGAATTGGTGCTGCCGATTCTAGAAAAGGGCGGCCTGAAGTGTCCGCTGGCGCGGGGCGCGGGCAGCGAGAATGTGGCCACGGATTTCTATCTGGCGTTTTCTCCGGAGCGCGAAGATCCGGGCAACAAGCAATTCGGCCTGGCGCAGATTCCCAAAGTCGTTGGCGGAATCAATCCGGCGAGCGGCCGCGCGGCCGTGGCGCTCTACGCGCAGATCGTGTCGAAGGTGGTGCCGGTAAGCTCCACGCGCGCAGCCGAAATGGTGAAGCTGCTGGAAAATATTTTTCGCTGTGTGAATATCGCGCTGGTGAACGAACTCAAGCAGCTCTCACTGCGCATGGATTTGGATATCTGGGAAGTGATTGACAGCGCCGCGACGAAACCGTTCGGTTTCATGCCATTTTATCCCGGCCCGGGCCTGGGCGGACACTGCATCCCGGTGGACCCTTATTATCTCTCCTGGAAAGCGCGCGAATACGATTTTGCGACGCGTTTTATCGAGCTGGCCGGCGAAATCAATACCGCCATGCCTTACAACGTGGTGGACGCGCTGGTGAGCGCTCTGAACAACCATCAAAAAAGTGTGAAGGGTTCGAAGATTTTGCTTCTGGGCGTGGCCTACAAGAAGGATGTCGACGACCTGCGCGAATCGCCTTCGCTGAAACTGCTGGAACTTCTGAGCGCGCGTGGAGCGGTGCTCGATTACAACGATCCCTATTTCCCGGCGCTTTTCAAAATGCGCCACTACGATTATTCCAACATGAAGTCCGTGGAACTCTCCCCGGAGCGTCTGGCGAGTTACGACTGCGTGCTGATCGCCACCGACCACACCAGTTACGACTATGAAGCGATCGTACGCCATTCCCAGCTCGTGGTGGATACCCGCAACGCCACGCGCCATGTGAAGCAGAATCGCGAAAAAGTGGTGCATTGCTAGCCGGCTCCACTCTCCGCGCAAAATACCGCCGATAATCTTTCGCCTGTACCAACGAACAGGAAAAGTTTGTGTTTTCGTACATGGGAAGGTAGTTCCATTGCCTGGTACGAATCGAAACTTTATCGTGTTGGTATGCGAGCACGAACTCAACCGCAAAAGGACAAAGAGCCGCTGTTGCTCGATCCGGGACGCCGCCGCAGCATGAGGGTGCTGCTGAGCGTCCCGATTACGGTGACCGGCAAGAACGCGTCCGATCAGGAGTTCTCTGAAGAGACACGCACGCTGGTCGTAAATGCGCACGGAGCGCTCATTTCGCTGGCCGCGCGCGTGGCCGCCGCGCAGGAAGTCACGCTGGCGAATAAAGCCACGCAACACGAGCAGAAATGCCGCATCGTATATGTCGGCGCCGCGCAGGCCGGCAAGGCGCAGATGGGGATCGAATTCCTGAAACCTTCGCGCACTTTCTGGCAGATCGATTTTCCACCGGACGATTGGGTCGTTCCTGAAGATTAATCCGCCATCCTGATTGCGCGCTGCATCGACATTATTATTTGGGCGCTGCCGTCAATTCCACCCGCACACTTCCCACCGGCATTTGCGCCATCACCAGCACTGGCGTGCGTGCGGTGTTGTGCGCCAGCCACACCAGGAAACTGGTGTGCTGGAGTTCCCTGCCATGCTCGAAGAGATGGACGGAGATTTTTGTGGCCTGAAAATTTCCTGCGTCCACCGCAACCGGGTCCGACGCGGCTTCCTGGCGCGCGCGGACCTCATATAAATCGCTGCCATCGTAAACCGGGACGTGAAGTTCTGGCGTGCGTTGCCAATCCACGGCGCGCAGGGCGTAGAATCCGCCGAGTGGATCGCGCGTGCCGGGCTGCACGATCACGGGCGCGACATTGCCGCGGCTGGACTGCCCGATTGTGACGAGATGTGACACCTCGTTCTGCTTCGAACCCATTTCGCTCAAATACATTTCGTACTGGTGACTTTCGAGCGTTGTGGTATCGGTGTAGGAATCGAACTGATCGTCCACTTCAAAGAAGGTGCGCGCCGGAACCACCGAGTGCGCCGAAGCGCGGAAATGCCACGTCTGCCAGCCGAAAAGGTTGCGGCGCTCCACGATGTTCAATTGCAGGGCGGCGGCATTTGGAAAAATCGCCCACTCGACGCGGTAATTCAAGATTTCCCCGGTGCGAAATGGCGTGGGCGGCTCCGGTACGGAAATCCTACCGCCAGTGAATGCCTTGCTCGGGGCGCCCGCGGAGGTCTGTGTTGTGTTGGCGCTCGAACGCTCGAAAGAAACCCCAGCGAACATGCCGCTGCCAATGAAAATGAAGGCGGCGACAAAGAGCCGGCTGGATCTGGAAGCGCGATGGTCCAGTTTCATATAAAGGCTCGGCGGGCTGTAAAGATTGCAAAGTACCTCATTGAATTCGCCTTGCGCGTGTTGCGCAACTGCCATCCATATGTTGTTCCAGAGGTTGCCGGTTCGCAAGGCGCAAGGCTATAGTCAAAGGTGGCCGGAAAATGAATCTGTAGCCGCTCGTTTGCGCTAGCGCCTTGAGGGAGGGTTTTCAGAATGCGTTATCTGGTGACCGGCGGTGCCGGATTCATCGGCTCGAACATGGTGGACGAGCTGGTGCAGCGCGGCCACGAAGTGGTGGTGCTCGACGATCTTTCGGCCGGCAAGGAATCGAACCTCGCGGCAGTGCGCGACAAGATTGATCTGCACATTGCGAGCATCGTTGATTTGGCTGCGGTGCAGTCGGCGTGCAAGGGCGTGCACTATGTGATTCACCTGGCCGCGCGGACGTCCGTCCCGCGCTCGGTGCTGAATCCGCTGGAAACGAATCATGTGAATATTGACGGGACTCTCAACGTGCTGGTGGCTGCGCGGGATGCTCAGGTGCGCCGGTTCGTTTTCGCGGCATCGTCCGCAGCGTATGGCGAGACGCCGACGCTGCCGAAAGTCGAGAGCATGCCTGCGCAGCCGATTTCTCCTTATGGCGTGACGAAATACGTGGGCGAGTTATACGCGCAGGTTTTTGGGCGCGTTTATGGCCTGGAGAACGCGTGTCTGCGGTACTTCAACGTTTTTGGGCCGCGGCAGGATCCTGCTTCTCAATATTCCGGCGTGCTTTCGCGCTTCATGCTGGCGGTAATCGAGGGGCAGCCGCCGGTGATATATGGCGACGGCGAACAATCGCGCGACTTCACCTATGTAGAGAATGTCGTGGACGAGACGTTGCGAGCTTGCGAAGCGCCTGGCGCTTCGGGCCTGGTCTTCAACGGTGGCACTGGTGCGCGGATTACCCTGAATCAGGTATTGAAGCTGCTCGAACAAATTACCGGTAAGATCATCCAGGCGAAATATGATGCGCCCCGCAGCGGTGACATACGCGATTCGCAGGCGGATGTTTCGCTCGCGCGCAAAATTCTAGGCTACGAACCAAGCGTGCGATTCGAAGAAGGGTTACAGCGTACTTGGGATTGGTACAGGAAAGCCTACCCAAAAACTTAGAGCGGCTGTGCCGAGTCGCGGGCTTCAGATTTCATTTTAGATGCGCGGGCAGGTCGCTCAACGTATCGAGCATTATGTCGGGCGGGTGCGCGCGCAAACTTTCCGTACCAAAACCGTAAGTTACGCCGCACGCATGCATTCCCGCGTTGCGCGCGGTTTTGATATCTACGTCGGAATCTCCCACCATCATCGCCTCGTGCGGCGCGGCTTGCAGCTCGCGCAGCAGAATTTGCGCGCCTTGCGGATCGGGCTTTTTGGTTTCGAAGCTGTTGCCGCCGTAGACGTAGCGGAAGTACCGCGAAAGATTCAGGCCCTCAATAATCGCGCGGCTGAAGTGCACCGGCTTGTTCGTCAGCACCGCCATCGGATATTGCTGCAGCTGCACGAGCGCCTCGCGCACGCCGGGATAGACGTCGGTATTGTCCAGCATGTGCTCGCGATAATATTCCAGAAAATAGGCGAGGCCTTTTTCAACGTCCGCTTCCGTGACATCTTCACCCAAAGCCCGCCGCACTAGCGTGGGCGCGCCATTCCCGATGAAGCTGCAAATTTTCTCGTGTACGTGGGGCTCGCGGCCCATGTGCTCCAGCGCGGCGTTCACCGCGAGCACCAGGTCCAGCTGCGAATCAATCAGCGTGCCGTCCAGATCGAAGATTAGGGCGCGCACGCCGGAGAACCGGCCATTAATTTCCGCCATGCGTCAGGGGAACCTCGCGTGGATTTTCCGTTCGACACTTTCATTTTATGCGGCGGGGCGGGAATTGTCACTGCGGCGGGCGCGTAAGCTTTTATGTTGCAACAGCAACATCTATATGTTGCACTAGCAACATGGAGGCCGCACATGAGCCAGGCTCTAGATGCTATCCTGCAAAGAAGGGCTATCAAGGTGTTCGATCCCGTGGAGATTTTACCGGGCACGCGCGAGCAAATCCTCCACGCGGCGCGCCTGGCGCCCTCGAGCTTTAATATCCAGCCTTACCGCTTCTACTGGGTGGAGACGCCGGAAATGAAAAAAGAGGCCGCGCGGCTTTGCTTCGGCCAGAGTCCGGCTGCGACCGCGTCAGCCCTGATCGTCGCGGTCGCGGATATCGGCTCCTGGAAGCCCACCACGGAAAGCGAGTTAGCCTGGATGCGCTCAGCCGGATTCAGTGAGAAAACAATCGCGGAATACGAGCGTCGGGCCAAATTCGGCAAATGGTTTTTCATTCAGGGCTGGTTTGGCGTTTTCGGCCTGCTGAAGTGGACGATCCTTCGTGTCGTACATTTCTGGAAGACGACCGGCACGCTCCCTGTGGCGCGGCAAGGCATGTTCAAGTGGGCGACCAAGAGCGCGTCATTGGCATGCCAGAACCTGATGATTGCCGCGGAAGCGCTGGGTCTGAATACCTGCCCGATGGAGGGCTTTGACGGGCGCCGCTTGGGCAAATTGCTGCGGCTTTCCGGCAAGGACCATGAGATTGTGATGGTCATCGCCATCGGAAAGAAATCGGCGCGCCACGTGGATCACCCGCGATGGCGCAGGCCGCTGGAAGAAACGGTGCGCATCGTATGATCATCGTTGACAAAAAACTGATCCCGCAGGAAATCCTGAAGGATTCCGTGCTCGTGAATCTGGCGTCGGCCTATTTTGCGATCGGCAAAAGGCTGGAACAAAAAACAAAGTGCTCGCAAACGCGTGGCTTCATCATGTCCACGCTGCGTGGCGGCGCGGCGCCAAATCAAAATCAGATCGCGACGATGCTGGGGTTCGACCGGACCGTAGTCCATCGCGCCATCAAGGCGATGATTCACGAGGGCCTGCTGTCGGAACGCAAAGCTGACACGGGCCGATCGCTGCTGGTGCAGTTGACGGCGAAAGGCAATAAGTACCGGGAGGGTCTAGTCAAAGAACGCCGCGCCGCCGAAGCTAAACTTCGCAAGGAACTGACGCCTGGCGAAGCCTCCACCCTAATCCGCCTGTTGCAGCGAGTCGCCGATCTGCAAATTTAACGGCCACATAAAGCAGTGCGCTTCTTTTCGACGCCAGACTTTTGGATTGTGGTGCCGCGGCTGGTACAATCAGTGTTTCTCAAGTCGCTGAAACCGCCACCCGAGGCCCACATGGCTGAAATTCAACCCTTTCGCGCCTTTCGCTACGATACGAACCGCGTCCCGCTCGAGAAAGTTCTCACGCAGCCCTATGACAAGATCACGCCGGCGATGCAGGAGCAGTATTACGCCGCGAGTCCTTACAATTTGATCGCGATCGAGAAAGGTCGCGTCGCCGCGAGCGATTCGCCGAAAGACGACGTATACACGCGCGCCGGGCAAAAAGTCCGCGAATGGATTGCGGAGAAAATTCTGCTGCAGGATGCGGCCCCGGGGGTTTACGTCTATTCGCAGGAATATCTGGTGCCCGGAACGCACACGCGCAAGACGCGCATCGGTTTTATCGCGCTCGGTCGCGTGGAAGATTACGACGCGCAAGTCGTGTTCCGGCACGAGCGCACGCTTTCCGCGCCCAAAGCTGACCGCATCGAGCTGCTGCGGCACACCCACGCGCAGACGGGCCAGCTTTTCATGTTGTATGACGATCCCGCGCGCCGCATTGACGCGCTGCTGGAAGAAGCGACGCGCGCCTCCGCGCCGCAGGAACTGCACGACGAATACGGGGTGACGCATCGCCTGTGGCCCGTCACCGATGTTGCCACGATCCGCAGAATTCAGAGCGCGATGGCGGATAAGCAGCTGATCATCGCGGACGGGCATCATCGCTACGAAACGGCGCTCAACTTTCGCAACGAATCCCGCGCCGCCGGCGTAAACGATCCTTACGCCGCGGCGGAATTCGCGATGATGACGTTCATCAACACGCATTCCAAGGGCTTGACCATCCTGCCCACGCATCGCCTGATCCGCAACGTCGCTAATTTCGATTTCGACGGTTTCCGCCACAGCGTGGCGCAGGCGTTCGATTGGTATTCCTACCCATTTCAGAATCCCGAAGAACGCGCCGACGCTTACGCCGAATTCCGCAAGGACCTCGAGGGAACAAATCACGGGCGGCGCGCGATCGGCATCTATGCCGGTGGCGGAGCGTTCTATATTTTTCTGCTGCGGCGCGATGCCGACCTGGAAGCCATGCTGCCGGATGTATCGGAAGCGCAGCGCGGGCTGGATGTGGTATTGCTGCACCGGCTGATACTAGAAAAAGGCCTCGGGATTAGCGCCGAAGCCGTGGCTGCGGAAAAAAATGTGGCCTATGAGCGCGAAATGGACGCGGCGCTCGCGGCCGTTGATCGCGGCGAAGCGCAGCTCGCCTGCTTGCTGAACCCAGTGCGCGTGCAACAGGTGGCCGATATTGCGCTGGGTGGAGACGTGCTGCCGCAAAAGTCCACGGACTTCTATCCCAAATTATTGAGCGGCATTGCGATCTATCAGGTGGAAGGACGCGTGACGGGGCAAGCGGACGCGAGAAGCGGACAGTGAAGTCGAGACGAGGAAACAAAGGGCGGGTCCACAGCTAGAACCCGCCCTTCGAATTTCTGCCGACTTACTTGGCGAAGCTGGCGACTGCTGCTGCTTCGTTGTCGTACGTATCGAACACGGTCATCAGCTTGGTTACCTGCAGCACTTCCTTGAATTTCGAGCCGAGATTGGCCAGCTTCAGGACGGCGCCTTGCGAGCGGGCGCTGTGGAATGTGGCCACCAGAGTGCCGAGGCCGGCGCTGTCAATATAACCGACTTGCGCCAGATTCAGCACGATCTGTTTCTTGCCGGCGGCGAGCAGGCTCTTCACCTTTTCACGAAACGCATTGCTCTCTTCGCCCAGCACGATGCGCCCTTCGATCTCCAGCACCGTCACGCCATTCACTTCGTTATCAACCATTCTCAGTGCCACGTTCGCGCCTCCTGGAAAATTCGAAATCGTATTTGGAATCGGTAGTGCCGAGAAGTCACTGCCCGGGGGCGGCGATCTTTCTCTTCAGTAAAAATCCGAGCAGGACATGTAATATCCGCAAGAAGCGCAGATCATTTTGCAGCTGCGCTGCTCCAGTCGAGCCGAACATCGCGGGCAATACTGTGAAGGTTCGGCTTGCGCCCCGCGAGTGCTGATTTCCGGCTCCGCTGCTTGCGCCTTCGGAACTACGGCTTCCGGCTGTCCCATTTCTAGTAGTCCTTCGGACGCACGTTTATAGCACATCCGGGGTGCAGGGAAAAGCCAAGGTGAGCTTTCGGGGCCTCATTGGGCGAAGGCTGCTTCGATCAAGGGTTAACGCCCTTAGCTTGCACTGGCTCAGTCAAGAAGCTGATGTTTTTCACCCCGGCCAAACCGATCTCGTCGAGAACCGGTTTTATCTCTGCGTATTTGATTCTGGAGTCAACCAAGAGATAGACCCTGTTTTCCGCACCGGATCGCACGCCATCTCGCAGTTGGTCTGGCAGCTCGCCGGGATTAATTCTTTCTCTGCCCAAGTACAGGTTTCCGTCACGGGTAACGGCTAGTCGCAACGCGTCGTCGCGAAGCGCACCCGAAAGTCCCATCGAATGCCGGCTGCTGGCTAAGTCCAGGCTCACGCCGTGTCTGCCTGCAGCCGGCTGCGGAGTCAAGATGAACGATATGAGAATCACCAGTAGCACCGCAAGTAGCGCGGAAACATCCAGCCAGCAGTAATATGGGGACCGGCGTTTCGCCGTTCTGAGGCGCGAGGCTACCGATGGGCGAATGCTTTGTTCCAGATACTTGAGGCGAGCCATGCCCATTAGACACCGGCGCGACTACAAAAGTTCATCGTGTGGGGCTGTGGCGCGGATGGTGGTAAAGTATCGGCAACCGTCGTGCGGTTTGCAGCGTCTTATGGACAGGGCGCGGCGGAGAGAATCATGAAACCGCGATTGCTGATCGGGTTAATGGGCGTGGCGCTGTTGGCAATGCCGGGCATGGCCGCGGCACAGCACGGAGCCGCTGGCGGCGGATTCGCTGCTTCCGGCGCTCATTTCGCCTCTGCACCGGCTGGCGCCGCACCCCACGCTGCCAGCGTCGTGCGCACATCTTCAAGCGTTCCCAGCGCTGTTTCTGTTTCCGCAGTTCGCTCGCGTGCCAGTGTTGGTTCCACAGATATCCCTTCTCGCCATGCGGGATTTTCTTCCGCGCAGCGAAGTCCGACTGCGGCAGGACGAGTGTTCGCGCCGATCGGCCCGCCGGTGAACCGCCGCCATAACCCGCCATCCGGCGCGACGCCAGTCGGAACGCCTCGCGTGGTTTATATCCTCGGCGTGGGCGGGTATTACTATGCAGCGCCCGGTGATGAATCGGCAGCCGCGTTGCAAGATACGGCGCAGGACTCGGCGGAGGTCGAGGGCCAACTGGCCGATGACCGGCAAGCTGAGGCGACGAACGATCGGAACGGTGACCAAAACGGCGATCGCAGCGCTGACCGAAACAGCGAAAGGGCTGACAATCGCGATGACGGGCAGACCGAAGCAAGCGCCGCGCCGCACGAGGCCGAACAACAGGAAGTCGAGCAGCAAGAACCGCTGCCGGATGTGGGCACGCTGGCGCTGGTATTGCGCGATGGCAGCCGGCTGGACGTGGTGGCCTTCACCATGACGCAAGGTCAAGTCATCTACATCACCCCCGAAGGGCGCCGCCTCAGCATATCAGCAGAACTTTTCGATGCAGACGCAACGCAACGCGTGAATCAGGAGCGCGGAACACCCATGCAGCTTCCCCTGTAGCTGCTGCGAATTGTGGTGGCGCGCCGGTGTACTAAAGCTGTCGCAATGAGTCCATAAAATGCCGATGGTTCTGACGCCGATGCCAAACCTCCATCAGCGCAGTAAGCTCCCGAAAAAGGTGATCTACAAGGTTACCTTTCCCAATGGCAAGAGCTATGTTGGAAGTGATCTTACAGACGACATTTGTTACTTCGGGAGTGTCAATCCCGAACTCGTTGCGCAGGATTTCACGCGCAAGATGAGGCGGGATTTCACCGTGCGAAGAGAGATCTTATGGGAATCCGCGACTGCCTCGACGTCGGAAGTACTCCAAAAGGAAATGAAATATATCCTAGCTCTAAGATCCAACGACCCAGCGATAGACTACAACCGTAGACCGAAGCTAAGAATGCAAATACAGAAGTAGCCACGCAACCGTTGCCCAATTCGATCAGCCTCTTCTGGCCGCTACACCATCAAAATCGAAGAGCCGGCGAGACGCGGGCGCGACGAAAACCCGCCTGCCTGCCTCCACGCCGAATGCCAGAACGCTCAGCCTTCGGAACGGCGGATTGGTTCCGGCATGTAGAGGCCGGCATCGGCTGGGAGGCCGGCGCGCTCGAACTGGATGGTCGTGTGCGTGATCTTGAATTGCTGGTCGAGCACTTCGTGGATTTTCGCCAGGACTTTCTCGCTTTCTTCCATGTGCATGTCCGGGATGCAGATGTGGCAGGAAAGCGCGTTCAGGTCGGTGCCGAGCGTCCAGATATGGATATCATGCACTTCCTGGACGCCATCGATTTTTAGCAGCGCGCGCGCCACTTCTTCCAGCGCGATGGTTCGCGGCAGGCCTTCGAGCAGGATGTGCGTGCTCTCGCGCAGGATGCCGACGCCGGACCACAGCACCATCGCGCCGATCGCGATGCCGATGACAGGGTCCGCCCAAGTGGTGCCGGTATAACGGATGGCCAGGGCACCGACGACGATCGCGACGTTCGATAGCGCATCACCCAGATTGTGAATCCACACGCTGCGCAAATTCAGGTCGCGGCGGCCGCTGTGCAGCGCGAAAGTGATTCCGCCGTTAATCAAGAGCGCGAACACCGACACCCACAGCATCAATCCGGTCTTCACTTCCACCGGATGACGCAGGCGCAGCACCGATTCGTACACCAACCCGAGAGCAACCAGCGTGAGCAGCATCGCGTTGACGAACGCGGCTAGAATTCCCGCGCGATGGTAGCCGTAGGTTTTCTGCGGCGTCGGAGGCTTGGCGGCCCAGCGCATCGCAAGCCAGGAAAGCACCAAGGTGGGCACGTCGGTGAGGTTGTGCACGGCGTCGCTGACAAGTGCGATGGAATGCCCCGCGTAACCTGCGAGCAGCTCGACAGCCACTAATGCGAAAGTGGCGACGACCGCGGCTCCTAGCGCGAGGGTCATGCCTTCGGCGGGAAGCGTTGCGTGCGAATGGCCGCCCAGACCGTGGCTGTGACCCTGGTCGTGAGCATGATCGTGACCGTGGCTGTGCCCGTCGTGCGAACGGGCGCCAGATTTCTGGGCTTGTTCTGGCATTCGCTCGATTCTAACCGCGATTTGGTTCGCCTTACAGCGCGGATTCGCGGCGCGTCCGCGGACAATGACGTTGTGGGTCGCAACGGCTGTTGGGAACGAACGCATCGGCCGAAACGCAATTGACTTACCTCGCCGCACCCGCCTACCATGGCTCAGTTTCGTGAACCTCAACTCTCAGAGGGGGCGCAGGCGCGCAGCGTCGCAAGCCGCCCGTTGATGACGCACCAGGTTGCCAAACTTGTATTTTGGGGCGTGCGCGGCTCCACGCCGACGCTTGAGCGCGACACTTGGCGCTACGGCGGGAACACGCCTTGCCTGGAACTGACCGCGCCGAACGGGACCAAATTTATCTTGGATTGCGGCACGGGTTTGCGCATGCTCGGCAACCATCTCACCGAACGCCGGCGCGGGATGGGCATCGAAGCGCACATTCTGGTGACGCATTACCATTGGGACCACATCCAGGGCATCCCGTTCTTTCACCCGTTCTTCGAATCGCAGAACCGATTTCACTTCTACAGTTTCCAATCGAAATATCTGGGACCGAATAGCCTGGAGCAGGTATTCGCGGCGCAGCTCGCCAGCCCGTACTTCCCCGTGGACGTCACGATGATGACGGCCGCGCGCGATTTTCGCGAAGTGGCCAACGGAGAATCGTGGGACGTCCACGGCACGCACGTCACCGCGCGGTATTTGAACCATCCGCAGGGATGCTTGGGATACCGGTTCGACACGACCGGCGGCTCGATCGTCTACGCCACCGACAATGAACCCGGAGAACCCGTTTGCGATCAGAATCTGCGGCAACTCGCGCACGGCGCGGACGTCCTGATTTACGATTCGCAATATTCTCCCGAGCAGCTGGCTTCCGACCGCAAAGGCTGGGGGCATTCCAGCTGGCTGGAAGGTGTGAAGATCGCGCGCGAAGCCAAAGTGCGAAACTTGGTTTTGTTCCATCACGATCCTGATTCGCCGGACAAGGTGGTGGACGGATTCCTCTCCGCGGCGCGCCAGGAGTTCCCTGCTACGTGGGCGGCCACCGAAGGCATGTCCATCAGCTTAAGCGAACGCGGCGTGGCCGTGGAAATGAAGGAAACGCGGACCGGGATTCGCCGCCGATTGCGGTTTTCCGCCACCATCAGCGGGCAGACGGAAGACGGCAGACCATTCGAGGAAAAGGCGACGGTGCGCGATATCAGTCTGCAAGGCGCTTACCTGGCGCTGCACAGCCGTCCGCGCCTGCAGTCTGAAGTGCGCGTGGTGATTGAAGCTTCCAGCGATCCCACAGTTTCCAGCGTAATGACTTTGCGCGGGACCGTGGTGCACTTCGAACTGGGGCGCGAAAAAAATCAGAACGGTGTTGGCGTTGTGTTCGTCGAGGATCCCGACCCTGGGCGCCCGCGCGACTAGCTCCGTTTTCCAACCTTAGCGCGCCGATTGCTGCTTCACGTCAGGCGTGCGCACGTGTTCCGGCCGAACCCCTATTCCTATCAGCCGCGCGGGAATGCGACGCAAGATCGGGAATGTCTGCAGGAGTTTTAGCGCAAATGGCAGTCGAGTAATCGGCTGAGTGTTCCGCAACGCCGGGCCGAGAAAACGCTTGTGCGCGAAAACCTGAAATCCCTGAGTTATGCGCGTGGGAAATTCGCGCCGGCGCTGCACGGCGCGGAGGCGCTCATCGTTGGCGGCGCCTCTTGTGAGCGGCTCGGCGAGAATATTCGCGGCGGTGACCGCGTCTTGAATGGCGAGATTGATTCCTACGCCGCCGATCGGAGACATCGCGTGCGCCGAATCGCCGATGCAGAGAAGCCCGGTGCGCGACCATTGGCGCAGGCGATCCACAGCTACGGAAAGCAGCTTCACGTCGTTCCAATCTTTCAGTTCGCCAAGGCGTTCGCGTAAGAATGGCGCGATGCCGGCGATTTCCTCCCGAAAACTTGCCACGCCTTTTGCTCGAATGGCGTCGAACGCCCCTTTGGAGATGACGTAAGCGCATTGCCAATATTCCCCGCGATCAATCGTCACCAGGATCTTCCCTGCTCTGAACCGGCCAAGAGTTTGGGCTGGATCGCTGGGGGCGCGCGAGACGCGCATCCATAGCACGTCAATGGACGCCCCGAGGTCCAGCACTTCGAGGCCGGCCTTTTCGCGGACGATCGAACGGCGTCCGTCAGCTCCAATAGTTAGATCGGCGCGCACTTCCAGAGGGCGGTGTGGCGATTTGGCGCGAACGCCGGCCACACGGCCATCTTCGACGAGCAAGTCGGTGACTTCTGTTTCCATGCGGAGGTGAAACCCAGAATAGGCTTTGGCTTTCTCCGCGATGAAATTCAGGAAATCCCACTGCGGCATCAGTCCGACAAACTTGCAGTGCGTGGGCAGATGTGAGAAATCCGCGACGGTCAAGTGGAAGTCGTCGATTTGGGCGCCGATCTGTGAAAGCTCTTGATGCGGGCGGCGCAGAAAATCTTCCAGGATTCCAAGTTCGTACATCAGCTCGAGTGTGGAGGGATGAATGGTGTCGCCGCGAAAGTCACGCAGGAAGTCGGCGTGCTTTTCCAGCACCAGCACATCAATTCCGGCGCGGGCGAGCAGAAAACCGCAGACCATCCCGGCGGGGCCTCCGCCTACTATGCAGCAGCGAGCGGTTAACGTTTCGGAAGCTGAATTGCCTGACGGCATCGATCGCCTCTGCTTTCTACACGCATCATGGTGCAGAAGCCATCCCATAAACACTTGATGTGGATCGGCGGGGTTTTAGAAGCAGATTTATTTTGTGTCGGTGGGAATTTGCGCGAGCTGGGCATCGAGGTCGGCGAGAGCGCGTTCGAGTTGTTCGCGATAGCGGGGGCCTTGGCTGGACTGGAGCTGCTTTTCGACGCGCGCGCGTGAGAGCAGCAGCACGCCTCGTTTGCGGCGGGCTTCCACCTGATCCTGCGAGATTTGCTTCTGGTTCTTGCGGTCCTCTTTCGACTGAAATTCCTGGACCTGACCTTCTACTGCTTTGCTTTCCCAACCCCTGGCCATGCGTATGATTCTAAATTGGAGCGGCAAAAATCCTGAGGCATTTTTTGCGCGAGTTTCCTTCGCTCCCTTGCAGAAACCGAGCGAGAGAGCGTGGGGAGTGTCAACTCGGACTGGAGTTTTTCCGGTCGGCGCCGTTTCAGGCTGCGAAAATCCGGTTACACTTGGCGTGCGTACTGATGCGGGTGTCGCGGAGGGAACGACATGAAATTTGATGCGATCGCGATCGGCTCCGGGCAGGCGGCGAATCCACTTTCGGCAGCGCTGGCCGATCTGGGGTGGAAAGTGGCACTGATCGAGCGCGCGGAGTTGGGCGGCTCGTGCATCAACACCGGCTGCACGCCGACGAAAACGATGGTGGCCTCCGCGCAGGTGGCGTATTACGCGCGGGAGGCGGCGCGCTGGGGGGTGCGTGCGAGCGAGGTCAGCGTGGACATGCCGGCCGTCGTAGCCCGTAAGAATCAAGTGGTGCAAAGAGGGCGCGGGGGCGTGCAGAAACGAGTGGACGCCAGGCCGAATATAAAATTGATCCGCGGCCACGCGAAATTCACCGGGCCGCACCAGGTGCAAGTAGGCACGGAACCGTTCGAGAGCGAGAAAATCTTCATTGATACCGGGACGCGCCCCAGGATCCCGCAAATTCCTGGGATTGACACGGTTCCGTATCTTACCAACGCCACGGTCATGGAACTGCAAACTGTGCCAGAACATTTGCTGATCCTCGGCGCAGGTTACATCGGGCTGGAATTCGGGCAAATATTCAGGCGCTTCGGCAGCCGCGTGACCATCGTTCACAATGGCGAACGCATCATGCCACGCGAAGATCCGGACATCGCGTCGGCGCTGCAGCAGACGCTTGAAGACGAAGGGATCGCATTCCGTGTGAACACTTCGACGAAGCGCGTCGAGAATCGGAATGGCGTAATTGCGCTGACCGTGGAATCCGGCGCAACGACGGAAACCTTGCAAGCGTCGCACCTGCTCGTCGCTACGGGACGCAGGCCGAACACGGACGACCTGGGGCTGGAAGCGGCCGGCGTCACGGCAGACGCGCGCGGATATGTGAAGGTAAACGGCCGATTGGAAACAAATGTTCCGGGCGTGTGGGCGCTGGGCGACATCAAGGGCGGGCCGGCCTTCACGCACATTTCTTACAACGATTATCAGATTGTTTACGCGAATCTGATCGAGGGGAAAAACCTGAGCACCGAAAACCGCTATCTGCCCTATGCGCTTTTCACCGACCCGCAGTTGGGTCGCGTGGGCATTACCGAAACGGAGGCGCGCGCGTCGGGACGCAAATTCAAGATGGGTACGTTTCCGATGTCGAGCGTATCGCGCGCGATCGAGCGCGACGAAACCGCGGGCTTTATGAAAATCATTGTAGACGCGCAGAGCGACCGCATTCTGGGCGCGGCGATTCTGGGGAGCGAAGGCGGAGAGACGGTGCAGATCCTCGGCGCGATGATCTGGGCGAACGCCCCGTACACGTTGCTGAAGGGCGCGGTGTACATCCATCCAACGATGGCAGAGGGATTTTTCGGGCTGATGGAATCGGTGAAGCCTGCGAATTGAATGCACGCCTGCACCTGACGTGACCGGGGTTTTTTGTACCAGCGGGAGTGAGAGAGAATTCACTCTGGAGGGAAGCTGGTATGCCGATGAAGAAATATAAGCCGGAGCAGATCGTGACCCTGCTGCGGCAGGTTGCAGTGGAACTAGCCAACGGGAAAACCACACCCTAAGCCTGCAAAGAGGCCGAGATCACCGCACAGACTTACTACCGCTGGCGGAAGGAATTCGGCGGATTGAAACTCGATCAAGCCAAACGTCTCAAGGAACTGGAGCGGGAGAACGCCAAGCTGAAGCGGCTGGTGGCGGAGCTGTCTTTGGAGAAGCAAATTCTGAAGGATGTGGCGGAGGGAAACTTCTAAGCCCTGAGCGGCGGCGTGGCGCGGTCAGGCATGCAGGCGAGAGAGCTACCGAGTGTCGGAGCGACATGCCTGCCGGCTGCTGGGGCAATGGAGAGGGACACAACGCTACGAAGTTCACTATCGAAGCGACGAAGATGCGTTGACGCGCGAGATCGTGGCGCTGGCCAGCGCATACCGGCGCTATGGCTAGCCGCCTAAGCGCGCAGCGCGAGGAATGATCATTTGCCGGAGAGCGGCGCCTCAGCTTATAGCGCTGATTGCGCGCTGGTGTGAGCATTGATAAGCGCTCCCCAGCGCTGGCACATAAACTCGCCGTCCCATCTCCTGTACTTTTTCGGATAGACAAAGCAGTTGTAGGCGAATGCTCCAACAACTAGCGCGGGAAGCAATAGAACGTAAGCCACCGAGCCGAGACCCATCGCGAAGGAAAGCCATGAGAGAAAAGAATCCGACAAGCCAAAGAATCGCTGGCGTGGCCGAAGGAAACTTAGCTGGTGGGCGGACCATCTTTGAAAAGCGACTCTGATTCGTGCCTTTGTAGCGTCCGAAGAATAAGTCACCGAGGAGCAGTCCGCGGAGTTTGCCGCGCGACTCATACACGCCGGCGGCGTGGATCAACGACGCTCATCGCACGTCACTCGAGTTACAGCGCGGGCAGACCATGGTGTAGCCGACACTATTTCCAAGCCCATACTAGCAAGCGTTTTTGGTTGAGAGACAAACTATTGAGGTGGTGAAGGGAATTGGGGCCAGGGGCGAAAGCCCAGAGGGAACGGCGGACCAGCAGTGTTTTCTGAAAACCTCCGAACCACAGTCACCTTCTGCTACGCGTCAAATATCGGCGGCTTCATGATCTTTTCCTTCGAGGCGTTTGAAACGACGCATCACTGACAGCACATCATTAACGATCTTTCCCGGATCCTCTCCTAACCCGACGGAGATCATAATGGCAGCAGTCAAGGATGGCGTGTTTTTTCGGAGTTCTAAAAAGCCTATGTACTTTTCACTGTAGCCGCTTCGCTCAGCCACCTGCTTTTGGCTTAAGCTGAGCCTTCGGCGAAGCTCCCGAATGATGGTGGCGAACGCAGCCCGCACCACCGGGTTCTGGGGATGCGGTTTCTTTGCCGTTTTGGCGTTTTTCTTCGCCATGACCGGCCCAATAATGAAAGCTTGTAGAGCATAGTTCCAGTAAGTATACTATCCATCACGCAGTGAGTATGGGCCGCAGATTGCGTGGGCAGCTCGTTCACGCTATTTGATTTCGTGACGCCGCCTGCGATTGCCGGGGAGGAGACTCTCAACGCGACGAATTAGGTCTGCACCGGTTATGTTCAGAGCCTTTGAGATCTCGATGATGGCGGTTAGCGAGGGGCTGTATTTTCCTCTCTCGAGAAGGCTGATATATTTCGGATGGTATCCACTATCAAAGGCAAGTGTTTCCTGCGTGATTCCGCGCTCCTCGCGCAAGTTCATCAAGACTCGGGCGAAAGCTCGTTTTTCGAGATACCCACGATCGTCAACGCTGGCCAGGCGAGCCATCGAGATCGACATCGTGGCTCAGCTCAATATATGGTTCCACAAACTATACTATCCCATCGAAAGGAGTACTGAGTGGGTGTGTCTCTGGTCTTCAGTGGGATGGCCGTGATGTCGAGGTCATATCCAGCTCGTTTTCCGCCCCCGAGTGCATCCGATGCACAGCCGGCGACTGCTCCGGGCTCCGCCGGTGTGTCGATGTCGCGTGCAGACGTCTGCGACGAGTCGCTCATTGCTCGAGTCGGTGGTGGAGACCACGAAGCTTTAGCCGCTCTCTTTGAGCGCTATGCGCGGCTGACGCGAAGCGTGGCGGTGCGCATCCTGAGAGATGCAGCCGAGGCAGAAGACCTCGTTCAAGACCTGTTTCTCTATATCCAACGGAGATGCGGAATCTTCGACAGCTCTAAGAGCACGGCGCGGTCCTGGATTGTGCAGATGGCTTACCACCGAGCGCTCGATCGGCGGCGGTACCTGAAGTCCCGGGAGTTCTACGCACAACCATTCTTTCCAGCCGATGGCGCGCCAGTGGTCGGAAAGCAGACCACGGAAAGCGATTATTCCGCCGAAGCTGTGTTTGGGCGTAATGGTCTAGACAAAATCGTGAATGCCTTGTCGGCCGATCAGCGCGAGACCGTGCGCTTACATTTTTTTGAGGGCTACACGCTCCTCGAGATCAGCGAGAGACTGGGACAGCCGCTCGGAAACGTGCGGCATCATTACTATCGAGCGCTGGACAGGCTACGGAAAGAGATGTTTGCAAATGATCGGCAGACCGCCGAACGGTGTGCTAAATAGATAGTGAGATTCAGGGATCGGGAAGCGGTTCAAGATGTCACCTCATGACGAATTCCTCGAACTGTGTGCCGTATCGACGTCGGGCGAGCTGAGCGAACAGGAACGGAGAAAGCTCGAAGCGCACCTTGCCGGCTGCGCGGAATGCCGCCAAGCCTTGCAAGAGTTCGAGGCGGCCGTCGATGTGGGCGTCCCGTTGCTCGCTTCGAAGTTGTCCCCCGCATCGTCACTGGATTCCTCCGAACCATTCGCGTCGCACTCGGCGAGGTCCGAACAGCCCAGCTCGCTCGTCGGCGCCGCGGCTTTGCGGCAGCACTCGGACGATGCCGCGGTTGTGCCCGGCGTTGTTGCAAGAGGCTTTGCCTTCGCTCAACGAAACGGACACGGGAACACGAAGGTCAATTGGAACTATGTGTGGCTGCCATTTGCGGCTTCGATTCTGCTGACGGTCGCACTGGGAATCTACTCCTACCGAATGGGTAGAAGCCGGAACGTCGAAGTAACTCGAGAGAGCGCGCCTGCCTCGGACATGCAAATCGAGGCTCTAGAGCGGCAGATGAGCGATTCTGGACACGAACGCAACGATTTGCGAATGCAGCTCGCGCAACGCGATCGCCTTATCTCCGATCTGCAGCACCGGATTCAACTGCAGTCGCTGTCTCTTGATGAAATGAAAAGCGCTCAGGCCGATCTTGAAAAATCGGTGCGAAATAACGAAGCCGAGAAGCAACAGAGCGCCCAAGACCGAAGCACCCTGTTAGAAAATCTCGACGCCGAACAGGCGGCGCTCCAAAAAACTCAAACTCAGCTCGACTCGCTCGAACGACAGCGTACACAGGACGAGTCACGCGCCGACAGTTTGACCGCGCAAGTCAACGATCTCCACGCACAGCTTCGCGAGCGAGAGCAGACTCTCAGCAAACAAGAGGATTTACTTGCTCATGATCGGGATGTGCGGGAACTGATGGGGGCCCGGGAACTCCATATCGCCGAGTTGTATAGTGTCGCTCGCGACGGAGTGACGCAAAAGCCCTATGGCCGAGTCTTCTACACCAAGGGAAAGTCCCTGATTTTTTACGCCTACGATCTCGATCAGCAGGCCGGTCCCAGGAATGCGCGTACCTTCCAGGCCTGGGGACAGCGCGGCCCGGACCGGCGGGAGGCCTTGAACCTCGGGATCTTCTACGAGGACAATGCGGCCAAGAAACGCTGGATCGTCAAGTGTGATGACCCCAAAACGCTCGAGCAGATTCACGCGGTTTTCGTCACCGTCGAACCAATAGGTGGAAGCGATAAGCCCAGTGGCACTCCTCTTCTTTTCACCGATCTGCAGATCGAACCAAATCATCCCTAGTTAATTACTTCTTTGGTATCGTCGGGCCGTGTTTCCATGACGGCGCATTGGTACATTTCCGTTTTCTCTTCCGTAGACCGAAGGAACAGGACGCAATTCGTTCGTCGGAGGGAAAGCCCCATGTCGTTGCGCAGGATGGTTTTTTTCGGAATCGTCACGCTCGTTTTAGCCGGCTGCCTGTCCGGGCAGTCGCCGAACGGAACGATCAACGGCCTGGTGCTCGACCCGACCGGCGGTGCCATTGTCGGAGCGGAAATCCGAGTTGCGAACGACGCGACAGGCGTTCAGTACACCGGCAAAACGAACGACGAAGGCATCTACATCGTTACGAACCTTCCGCCCGGCACGTATCGGCTGCAAGTTTCTAAGATCGGATTCAAGACGCTCATCAAACCCGACATCGTTCTGAATGTTCAGGATTCTTTGGCCATTAGCTTCACCCTGCCAATCGGCGCCGTATCGGAAATCGTTACGGTTGCCGGCGGGGCCCCGATGATCAATACAGAGAGCGGGGCGGTGAGCACTGTGATCGACCGCCAGTTCGTCGAGAGCTTGCCACTCAATGGGCGCAGCTTTAACACCCTGCTCCAACTTACTCCGGGCGTTGTCATCGCTCCCGCGATTCCATCTTCTCCAGGTCAGTTCAGCATCGCCGGACAGAGAACAGACGCCAATAACTTTACGATTGACGGCGTGTCCGGCAATTTCGGTGTGGCCGCGGCTACTGTAGTGGGGCAGTCGGGAACGGGAGGAGCACAGGCTTTCAGTGCATTTGGCGGAACCAGCAGCCTGGTCTCGGTGGATGCATTGCAGGAGTTTCGCATCGAAACCTCATCGTTTTCGCCAGAATTTGGGCGGTCTCCGGGCGGACAGGTTATTCTCACGACGCGCTCAGGAACAGACGAGTTCCACGGCGGGATCTTCGACTATTTTCGTAACACGATTATGGACGCAAACGACTGGTTCGCCAACAGCGCGGGAAAGCCGCGTGCGGCGGAACATCACAATGACTTCGGAGGCTTCCTCGGTGGACCCATCCGCCAGAACCGCACATTCTTCTTTCTGTCTTACGAAGGGGCCCGTTTGGACCTTCCGAACACCATGGTCGTGGAAGTACCTTCTGCCTATGCCAGGACCGTTGCTACCCCACAACTTGCTCCGTACTTGAACGCCTACCCTCAGCCTGACGACAAGAATCCCGTCCCCGGCGTTTATACTTCGCCGTTTACTGGAAACTACTCCAACCCAGGCTCGCTTGATGCGGGGAGCGCGCGGATCGACCACACGATCAATGGCCGGTTCACAATTTTCGGCCGCTACAACAACGCTCCGTCTCAAATCCTGGAGCGGCTCGATAGCCTCAGCTCGGTAGCAGCGACGAGCGTCAACACACAAACTCTGACGGCGGGCATCAACATGCTGTTCAGTGACAGCCTATCGAATACTCTTCGTGGAAATTTCTCAATGCAGAGCGCCAAGGAGATTATTTCCCTTGATTCCTTCGGCGGAGCCGTACCGCTCAATCCGAGTCTGCTCATCGGATCCCTCGCGAGTGACTCTTACGGTTTGTTCCTGCCGGGTGACGCGAGCGCTTTGGCGATCGGTCCCTACGCACGCAACAAGAACAAGCAAGTCAATTTTGTCGACGACTTATCGCTGGCAAACGGTCCGCACCAGATGAAGTTTGGCGCAGACTATCGGGCTATTTTTCTCAACTTGGATCCGGGCGGAAACGAGGCCATTTACATTCCTCCGAGTATCCAGTCGTTCGTAACTTCGGGGCAGTCGAATCTCCTGGCGGTGACCGATGCTCATTCCTTTCTACTGGTGCAGTCTTTTTCGCTTTATGCCCAAGACAATTGGCGGATCACTTCGCGCCTAACCATGACGTATGGACTGCGCTGGGAACTTGATCCGGCACCGAGCGCGCGAGGCGCGACAACCTTAGCCTCCTGGAACAACGTCAACATTCCCTCCGAAATCGCGCTAGCGCCCCGCGGCACGCCGTTGTGGGCAACTACTTACGGAAACTTCGCGCCGCGCATCGGAGTCGCTTATCGCTTGACCGCGAAGGGGGACTTGGTCTTGCGCGGCGGAGCTGGCATCTTCTACGACACCGGTGTTGGATCCTCTGGAACGGTCGGAGTCGAATTCCCCAACAACGCTTCTACTTACACACCCAACGTATCCTTGCCCGTGAGTAACTTGCAGCCCTATATACCGAGTCTTTCCAGTCAGCCTCCGTACCCCGACGGCATCTACGCATTTGCCCCCAATCTAAAATTGCCTCGTTCGTACCAGTGGAATCTCGCGCTGGAGAAATCCATCGGAAACAGCCAAGCCGTTTCGGCAACCTACGTGGGCCAGGCCGGACGAGACCTGCTTCGTCAAGAAGCGCTCTACCAGCCCAACGCGAACTTCCTCGGCGAATTTTTGTTGAACGAAAACGACGCGCGCTCAAATTACAATGCCCTGCAGCTGCAGTATCGCAGGCGACTTTCGGCCGGACTGCAGGCCCTCGTAAGCTACAGCTGGTCCCATTCTTTGGACAACGATTCAAACGACGTAGTGGCGGGTCAGTCGAACACCGTGATTTCGGCCGCAAGCGACTACGGGTCCTCGGATTTCGATGTACGGCAAAGTTTGTCAGGCGCGCTCACCTACGCGATTCCCTCCGCGGTGAAAACCGGGCCAGCCGCACTGCTGACTAAAGACTGGTCCGTCGATACCGTGGTTGTCGCTCGGAGCGGATTGCCCTTCAACGGCATCGTGTTCTCGACTTCGCCCGACCCTGGAGGATATGCAACTTCCCGGCCGGATCGCGTACCGGGGCAGCCGATTTGGCTCTACGGATCGCAATGCATCGCAGTCGATGGCCCTCCGTGTGCCGGCGGAAAGGGGCTGAATCCAGCGGCCTTCGCGATTCCTGGAACGGTCCGACAAGGAACCGAAGGACGCAACGACATATCCGGCTTTGGGCTCACGCAGGTGGACCTGTCGATTTCCCGGAGTTTCAGCATTACGGAGCGATTCAAGCTGCAATTTCGCGCTGACGCCTTCAATGTCTTGAATCATCCCAACTTTACGAATCCCATCGGTTATGTCGAGTTCGGTCCGTTCTATCTTCAGTCCCAGCATATGTTGAACCAAAGCCTAGGGGGCTTGAATCCTCTGTTTCAGGAGGGTGGCCCTAGGTCACTCCAGGTGTCACTGCGACTGACTTTCTAGGTTTTGCTCACCATGAAAAACCTGCAACTACAAGTTTGGCTCGCGCTATCTACGATCTTCGCGCTGGCTGGCCTAGGCTCGGTCCGGACGGTCGCGCAGACTGCGCACTCCGATGCGACGACTTCGATCGCCGACGGTGTGCATCTCTGGTATGAGATAAAGGCAGATCCTGAAGAGCCGAGGAATCTGATCCTGTGCGGCACCAAATGGGACGCTTCGACGAACGGCCCCTACGGATTCGTGTATGCCTCTTCCGACTCCGGGTCCAGTTGGCGGGTCGTTCTCGAAGACAGGAACAGCGCCTGGGTTACCGAACACTCCTGCGCGTTCGGTTTGCAACATCGCGCGTACTTTATTTCAGAGGCATCCAAGGTCATCGATGGCGAGCCGCACCATGATCTGGGGGTAACCAGGCTTTTTGTTTCGACGGATGCGGGAAAAAATTGGATGGAAGCAAAGAAAACCGGCTGGGCCGATTATTCGACTTCCGCCGTGAGCCCGGCGACTGCGCGGCTTTATACTTTTTTCAACGCGCCATCCACAGGCGATCCCGGGAGAAATCGTGGCAACAGTGTCGGACTCCTCGTCTTTTCGCCTAATGGGGCCGAGGTACGAGGACCATTCTTTTTCTCGCCAGAGCCCGATTACCAGGGCATCTATCCGCGGGACGCAACTTCTCTGCGAAACGGCGAGGTTGCGGCTCTGTACTACGCAGCGCGAAAAACAGCCGCCAGCATGGAAGTAGAACTAGGCTTGGTACGCGCTGGCCAGTCAGCGGAACCGTCTTTAGAAGGCACGGCGATCGCCAGCGGGAGGTTCGACCAGGACTGTTTGAGCTTCGACCATAATGCTCTCGCGTACGATCGCGAACGCAATCGATTGTTCGTTGCGTACGTAGAGGGTTGCAAGAACAACCGCATGATGCTGACCTCCTCCGACGATGACGGCAGAACTTGGACGAAGGCCGTGGCTGTGGCCGAGCGGGAAGAGGGCACAAGGATCAAGTATCCCTCGCTGGTCGCTTCCTCCGCGGGAAAGCTGGGACTGTTGTGGAGTGAATGGCGCGGCGCGTCGGGCCGGTGGTTCTTCGGCGAGATTCAGGACAGGAAATTCGTGGGACCACCCATCGATCTTTCTCCTAAGGCGGAAATACTTGAGATCAGCAGCGATTCCCTGCGGACGACGATCGAGCAACGACGAGGTGCGGAAAGTGAAGGTGCCAGCGCGTTGTCCGGTCCGGCGATTGCGGTAGGCGTGCGGGGACTTGTAGATGTCCTGTGGCGGGAGAGTGGTCTGCTCGCCGTGGGAGACAGAATTCTCGCCATCTGGCCTTCGATTGGGCCTGAAGGAATGCGCTTGAACTCGAGGGTGCTCGACGCTCCCGGATCGGTTTCGAATCAGACGATCTCCGGCCGTTTGGCTGAGACGCCCTTCCATGATGTTACGGCACACTCGGTAATCACCTACGCGGGCAAGCAGAGTTTCGACCACGCCACGGGGACACTTAGCGTGTGCCTCGCGGTAGCGAACCGAGGAAACGAAGCGATGAGACTGCCGATCAAGCTCGAAGCCAGCGACATCCAATCTCCCGCGGGCCGGGTTTCCACACTGAATGCGATCAAGGGTTTCGCGGGCAGCGGAGCCATATGGGATATCAGTGATTCCGTTACCGGCGACCGTCTCCCTCCCGGCACGACAACAAATCCTTTTTGCCTGCTGTTTCGGATACCTGGTCTTTCCAGCACCGCTTCGCCGCTCGATGAGGGCCTTCTGACTTTAAAGGTTCGAGTAATCGCATCCACCGGAGAATCGCGGTGAAAGAACGCGTCGCAGGCCTTGGGCGGTAAGAGGGCGCCCGGCGCCGGGCGCCCTCTGTGGCTTACTCGTCGGATTGGTAGCAGTCGTTCGAATGCTGCGTGCTATCGGGGATGTTGTCGACGGCACACTGCGGCTTCCCAGTAGACTGCACCGCTGCCAAAGCGTTTTCAACGACGGTGATCTCCGGCTTTGTATAGTTCATCTTTCTCACCTCCTCTCTGTTGTGGCGTTCGAATACACAGCTAGCTAGCTGAACTCTTATGCGCGGGCTCGCCGATCGCCGGCCCTGTCTGGCGCGGCGTTGCGCGACCGCGACCGGCTCTGGCCGAACTGCTTTTCAGTGTCCCTTGACCGTAGATGGCTCGCAGCCATGATTCGATCTCCAGCATTCGGCTCATGCGTACGATCTGCACTAGCCGGCCGCGGCCAGCCTCGTCCACCTCTGTTGAAAAAGCACTGGCGTTGAGGATCCCGAGAGCTTCGCTCGTTGTCTCCCCACATTCCCTGATCAAACGCGCCCACTGCGTGCAGATAGCCGTGGTCGGGGACCGAACCGCGAAAGCCTTCCTTTTTCTGTTCAGGACCTCATCCGGAACGATCCCGACCAGGGCACGACGCATCAGCGAGCGGCGCTCGCCCGGGCGTACCAGTTGAGCGCGCGGGATCGCGCAAATAAACTCAAGCAGGGTCCGGTCGAGATAGGGAAATCGCTTTTCGTAGAGTGGCTCTGGTGACAAGAAGGAGCAGGCCAGCTGTCTTCGCAAAGCATCGATAGTGAAAAGACATTCCTGGAAACTCGGCAGTGGACCGAAAAGATTAACTCGGGACGGATAGGCGCGAAGGGCGTCCCGCTGACGCTTTACAAAGTCTGGATTGAGCCATTTGGGCGGCCGCAAGTACTTCGGCACGCCAACCA
>Ga0187883_10000347_pt1 | contig 30451 bp, 22 predicted proteins | sample June2016WEW_20_1_2_FD_132966 | JGI IMG/M metagenome (GOLD analysis project Ga0187883, IMG submission 132966) | Peatland microbial communities from SPRUCE experiment site at the Marcell Experimental Forest, Minnesota, USA - June2016WEW_20_10 | ecosystem: Environmental > Terrestrial > Soil >...
GCAAAAGAGCTTCGTTCTGCGCTTGATGGTTGGCTGTACGTCAACAGCCATATCAGCAAAATAACCTTGCCTGCATTCGATGGAATGAGTCCAGACCGACCGCCTCAGAACCTCGAATAACCTTCAGGCGTTCATCCATTCATCACGCGAAACATGCGCGTCGCGCAAGACCTTACTCAACAAATCTACGCTAATTTCTCCGCCGCGACTGTGCGGATTCGGAACTTTGACGGTTCCGTGTCCGCGCTTGGACATGAATTGGTGGTCGCCACCGCCAACTGGCCCCTGGTAGCCGAGATTCCTGAACTTCCGTATGAAGTCGGATCGTGAGCATGGACTGAGGCGTGGCACGTTTTCTCTCCTGCGCGCCTGGACTTTTGGAGACGTCTGCAAAACGGCTCTAACTTACAGCGTTGACAGTTGTCTACAGACCGGCGTGGCTTATGCGCTGGAGGTTGAGGCGGTGTGGTGAGACGAGAGAGTGCGCCGCTACCCGTTTCAGCGAATCGCAGCGCTCCGGCTTACTAATACGAATGAAGAATCAGCGGTCGATGCTACGCAGGCGGCGGGCGTCGCCGACCCGCGTGGTAACGCCAATGTGGTCGAAGTGATCGAGGATCGCGATTGCGAACTTGCGCGAAGCGCCCAACAGATCGCGGAACGTCGCGGCTGTGATCTCGGGATTAGCATTAAGATATTCGACCAGGCGATCGCGGGCGGTGTCGGCGGCGGCGCGGCTGAAGTAGAGATCGGTGGCTATTTTGACGACGCGGCCTTCGCGTTCCATCGCGAGCATCACGGCTCTTAGATGCGCGAGTTGGTTGGCGGGAATTTTCAAAGCGTCGGCCAATTGCTTGAGCTCGGGCGGCTGGAACTCGGCCCGCGTGAGCGCGGCTTCGACATTCGCGCCGAGCGTTTCGGTATCGCCGCCGAGTTGCACGCGATGGCTTTTAAGCCGGAGCACACCTTCCTCGCGCACGATTTCAGATTCACGACTGAGGCGATCGATAATCGGCCGGAACGCGCGCGCGCCGATTTCATAGGGCAGGCGCGAGCGTAGTGCTTCCATCTCGAGGCCCCGCGACAGCGGCTCGCTCTTGTGATGCATTGCAAGCGCATCGAGCGCGAAGCGTTTGAGGGCGTCCCACCTGGTCCGCGTGGTGAAACCTTCTTCGTCGCCGATCGACAGCCTGACAAAGCGCGGCGCTTCGCGGAGCGCATCTTCGGCCTCGCCGATCGGAATGTTCATGAGGGTCGCAATCCTGGTCGTGCCGAGCGCGAAACTTTCCTGCAAATTAATCAACGCCTCGAGCGCGTCCCCACCGGACGCATCCTTGAGCAGCCGGAGATTGGCGCGATAGGCCTCGAGCGGCTTGCGGACGCGGCGGCCGAACGGGTTCAGCACGACGCCGCCGCCGAGAGTGCGCGAATTGGTTTCGTCGCGGATGACGAAGCGGTCGCCCGAGAGCGCGACGACGGGGTCCTCGGTCACGAGTTGCGCGAAGCCGGCGGTTTTCGGCGCGATTACGCCTGCGTCGTCGAGAAGGATCGCGCGGGCGATGGTTTCGGCGGCGCCGATGAACAGCCGCACGCGGGTGTTGCTCTTGAGCGCGCGTTTGGCGGCGGGACGAATTTCCGTCCACGCGTCGAAGCGCGCAGTTGCGGATTTCAGCCGCTCGTCGGCCAGCACGTCGCCGCGGGCCAGATCGAGCTTTTCGGCGCCGGTGAGATTCAGCGCGACGCGCTGGCATAGGCCGGCGCTCTCGACGGAATCCGAATGCACCTGGATCGAGCGCACGCGGACCTCGTTTCCCGACGGCAGCACGCGGAGCTTATCCCCGACCCTGACCTCGGCGCCCATCGCGGTGCCGGTGACGACGATGCCGTGTCCCTTGATGACGAACGCGCGATCGAGTGGAAGCCGGAAGACCCCGGTGGCGCGGCGCGCCTGAAAGCCGTCGAGCTGGCGGACGATTTCGTCGCGCAACTTTTCCAGGCCGAGGCCGGTGGTCGACGAGACTTCGATTATCGGCGCGCCGGCGAGCGTAGTGCCGCCGGCGAGCAGCTCGATCTCGTCGCGCACGTCGTCAAGGCGGCCGGCGTCGGCGAGGTCGGCCTTGGTGATCACGAAGATGCCGCGGCGGGTGCCGAGCAGATGGAGGATGTCGAGATGCTCCTCCGTTTGGGGCATCACGCCGTCGTCGGCCGCCACGGTGAACAGCACGAGATCGATGCCGTGGGCGCCGGCGAGCATGTTGCGGATGAAGCGCTCATGGCCGGGGACGTCGACGATGCCGGCGCGAGAGCCGTCGGGCAGCGTGAAGTAGGCGAAGCCGAGATCGATCGAAATCCCGCGCTCCTTTTCCTCCTTGAGCCGATCGGTATCCTGGCCGGTGAGCGCCTTGATGAGCGCGGTCTTGCCGTGATCGATGTGGCCGGCGGTGCCGATGATGGCGTGAGTGACGGGCGAGGCCATCGTGCGCGAATCTTACCCTGCTAGGACATCTGCTTGGTGTACATCGCCATGTCGAAGTAGTCGCGCCATGCGCTGATCTTTGTGCCGCTGACCTCGAACACGCCTGCGACCGGCAGCGAAATCGTTTTGCCGCCGCCCAGGTCGAAGACGTCCACGCGCTCGTTGAAAACGACGTTGCCGGCGCTGGCGCTCTTCAGCACTTTGAAATGAAGCGACTTGGCCATCGGCAGAAACGTGTTGATGACGGCGCGGATGGCGTCCTTGCCGCGCGCCGGTTCGAACGGGATGTTGTGATAGACGGCGTCGTCGGTGAAGAAGCCGAGCAGTTCGTCGATATTCTTGCGCGGCCACGCGTTGCAGAATTCGGTCACGATTTTTTCAGCGTCGGTAGCCATAGCGATTTCTCCCGTGGCGCAAGCGCCTATTCGTGGTCGAGGTAAAAGCGGTCCTCGTCCCTGTTATAGCCGAACAGCTCGGCGAAACGCCCCCAGTTCACCATCGTGGAAAATTGGCGCTCGGGCTTTTCACTCGGCAGCAGCATCGCCAGGTGGCTGAGCACGATTTCCTTGCTAAGCGACTTGTTCTCCTGGCCATGAAGCAGGCGGATGAAGTAGCTGAAGAGGCTGTGTTTCTTCAACTGCCCGCGCACCAGCAGCTTGCGTTCGTTGATCTTCGCGTCGAGAAATTGCTTCCCGAGCGGCTCCAGCACCGCGTCGCCGGCCGGCGTTGAAACGAAGCCGAGGATCTCGGCGGCCTTCATGACCTTGAGCAAATCGCCGAAATTGAAATTGAGATCGCGCGCGATCTTGTAACCGTCCTCGCGCCCGCCGCGATCTTCGAGCAATTCGAGCAAGCCGAACGCAAGCGTCAGCCCGCAATCGGGAAGCGGGTATATGGACGCGGGAGCCATCAGCCGCGCTCCTCGATCAGCGAGAACACCTTGTCGGTGAGGGCGTTGAAGGTTTCAGCGCGGCGGTCGCGCGGTCTGGGCAATTCGACTTTGAGATCCTTGACGATGCGTCCGGGGCCCGACGCCATCACGATGACGCGATCGGCAAGTTCGATTGCCTCCTCGATGATGTGGGTGACGAGCACGATAGTTTTTACCGGCATGTCGGGCGCCTGCCAAATGTCGAGCATTTCCTCGCGCAGCGTGATCGCGGTCAGTGCATCCAGCGCCGAAAACGGCTCGTCCATCAGCAGCACCTTGGGCTCGACGGCCAGCGCGCGCGCGAAACCGACCCGCTGCTTCATTCCGCCCGACAGCTCGCGCGGGTAGGCCTCCTCGAAGCCGTCAAGTCCCACCTTGTCGATATAGATCCCGGCGCGCTTTTCGCGCTCAGCCAGCGGCAATCCCTGCGCTTCCAGCCCGAGTTCGACGTTGGCTTTGACCGACAGCCATGGCAGCAGCGCAAACGATTGGAACACCAGTGCGCATTCGAGATTAATCCCATCGACCTGGCGGCCGCGGTACAGCACCTGTCCGGAAGTCATCGGCACGATGCCGTTGATGATGCGCAGCAGGGTTGACTTGCCGCATCCCGACGGCCCGACGATCGCGACGAACTCGCCCTCTTCCACGTCGAAGCTGATGTCATCGAGCACCTGCAACGTGCCCTTGGCGTGCGCGAAATTTTTCGCGATGTGTTTGAGCTCGAGGAGGGCCATGGGTCAGATGAGTCCGAATCGCACATTGTCAGGCACGCGTCAGTAGTCCAGCCTGTATCGCTCCGTGGTCAGGTTGTACAACGGTCGCCACATCAGCCGGTTCAACACTAGCACCACCAGTATCATTGATAGCAGGCTCAGCAGGATCATCACGCCGTTGCCGGTCTTATAGGTGGCAGCGTCCAGCAACGAGCCGATTCCGATTACCTGGTAGGTATGATTTTTGTAAACGAAGTACTCCGACAGGATTAGCGCGTTCCATCCTCCCCCCCACGCGGTGATGCTGCCGGTAATCAGCGACGGCATCACGGCGGGAAGAATCAGCTTGCGCCACCGCGCCAAACGCGAGAGCCCGAATGCTCGCGCGGCTTCCTTCAAGTCCTCGGGCACCTGGTTTACCCCCGCCAGCAGGTTGAAGAGCAGATACCATTGCATCCCGGTCAGGATGAGCAGGACCGAGGCGAGATTCATCCCGCCGGTGACTTGGATGACGAAGATAACGATGACCGGGAACAGCGCCGTCGCGGGCATCGAGCCGACAATTTCCGCGATCGGCGACAGGATTCGGTTGAAGCGCGGACTCTCGCTGGCGGCCAGCGCGCACGGCACCGTCCATGCCAGCGAGATCGCGTAGGCGATCGTCATGCGAATTGTGGAGGCGAGGATTGCGGCCGGAATCTGCTTCGCGTCCGACGGCCACGGCTGCGAGAGCGTTCTGATCAACGCGACTAAACCCCGCACCAATGCCCACGCGGTGAAGATCGCGATCGCGCCGATGATCAGTGCTCGCACGACTTGGCCGGCGCGCTTGCTTTGTTCCGGCGAGAGCTGCGGACCGCGCGGCATCGCGTTCAGCGCGCTGGCGACCAGCCTCATCGCCGGCAGCAGGATCGAGCGCAGCGTGCGCGTGACTGCCGGGCCCACGCCCGACAGCGCGTCGAACATCCCCAGCGACTGCACCGCGCCCGACGACGCTGCAAATTCGTAGCGAAACTTCTCGGCCCACGTGGACAGCGGCTGCCACACGATCATGTCCATCAACACGATGATCGCGAGCAACGTGAGCAGTCCCGCGGCGATATCGAAATTGCGTCCATTTTCGGCGGCCTCCCACAGGAAACTGCCCAGGCCCGGCAGCCGGTAGCTGGCGGCGCCGACCGTGATGATTTCGCACGCGATCAAAAAGTACCATCCCGCGACCCAGGACAGGATCGAGTTGTACACCAGCTTCGGCACGCTGGCCGGCATCAGCAGGCGCTTGAACTTGAGCCATCCACGCGCGCCGAACGACTCGAGCGCGTCCCGCGAGTCGTCGGGAATCGTCTTGACCGCCTCGTAAACGCCCAGCGCCATGTTCCACGCCTGGCTGGTGAAGATGAGAAAGACGGCGGCCATCTCGACCCCGAGCCGGCTGCCGTGCGCGAGCGCGACGAAGAAATACACCGCGGCGGGAAAAAAACCGACCACCGGCACCGACTGCGCGATGTCGATGGCGGGAATCAGGATGCGCTCGTAACGACGGCCGCGGGCCGCCGCCATTCCGTAGATGATCGAAAAAATCAGCGCGATGATGTATGCGGCGAGCATCCGGTAAAACGAGCAGAACGCGTAATATGGAAGATGCTTGAGCGAGACGGGGACGTTATGCGGAATCAGATGCTGGGCGTGGCTGCGATACGCAAAAAACAGGGCGATAATCGCGGCGAGCGCCAGGAACGAGAGCGAACTGTTAACCAGCCGTCGCGGATTTATTTTGATGCCCAACATTTTCGCGTGACCCGAAACTCTCAGCATAGCCGCGCCGGCGTTTCGCTCAAGCGCAAACTGCATTTCGGACCCATTAATTTTCGACGCGCCGACGTTGACAACGCGCAATCCAGGCAATACCGAAATCGCAAGAGCGGAAAATAATAGTGGCGGGCGTGGATAGAATTCCAGACGACCAGTGGCGGCTGGACGATAGCGCCGGGCATCAGCCTCGGCTCGTCCCGCTGACTGCCGAGACCGCCTTCAACCTGAGCCACGAACGGCTCGGGCGAGCGGTTTACGTCGTCACGGCGGAGCATCTGGGATGGTGCCTCGTCGCCGTCTATGCGCTCGTCACGCGCGCGATCGCTCTGGGAGCGCGTCCTCTCGACGCGCCGGATGCGCGCGATGCGCTTGCGGCGCTCGCGATGGCGGCGCACGGGAGCGCCGCGCTCGCGGCGGGCGCCGCTCTTCACGCCTCGTGGGTTGCGATACTCCAGGGCTGGATCTTCGCGGCGGCCGGCGCGACCGACGCCAGCTCGCGAATTGTGGTGATGCTATGCGGTCTGCTGATGGTCGCGAGCGGGTTTGCGATGCGCCCGTTCATCGGGCGCGCGGGAGCGCTCGCCTTCGCCGCTTTGATCGCGATTTCGCCGAGCCTGACTTATTTTTCGCGCGGCGGTTCGGCGGCGGTCGCCTCGCTGGCGTTCATGATGATCGCGATCGCAATCGCGGAGAGCATGCGCCGGCAACCCGGCGTGATCCGCGCGGCGGGATTGGGCGTCGCGATATCGATGTGGCTCTCGGCGGACCCGATCGGCTACGCGACGGCCGCGGCGATGATCGTATCGCTGATTCTCGTCGGCGCGGGCGACGCGGTGCGGAGCGATCATCGGCGCTTGCGCTTGCGCGTATGGTGGCATCGGCGTCGCGTGCTCGTGATCGTCTGCGCAATTGTCGCCGCCGGCCTGTGGATCTTGCTGACCACCGCTTTTTTCACCCGGCCTCTCGCGACAGTCGCCGGATACGACTTGCGCGCCGCGTTTGCCTGGCCGCCGATTGGCTTCGGCCCCGGACTTCACACGTCGATCGCGATTTTGGTGATTTACGAATTCATTATCCTGATTCTCGCGATTGTTGGAGCGTTCGCGATCGTCTCACGACGTAGCGGCGGCCGCTTTGCGGCGTGGTCGCTGGTGTGGGCGTTCGTCAGCCTGGTGATGCTTGCGGCGATGGGGGTAAATCGATCGGACGCAGTGCTGGCGATTCTGTTGCCGTTGACCATCCTCGCTGCTTGCGCGGTCGATTGGATGCATGAGTCGGAGCGATGGAACTCGATTCGTTATGCGGTTGCGGCGGCGGTCGCGCTCACGCTCTACGTTCAGTTGGCCGTCAATTTCGTCCACCCTGCCCCCGACACCAGTGAGGCGCCGTGGCGCCGGCACGCGCTGTTGTTCTGGTCCGAACCGGCGACATCGATTCAGACGGTCAGGGAATGTAAGCGGGCGAGAAATGCGGTTTCGCCGGCCGGCGCGAGCGCGATGATCCCCGACGACAGCCAAACGCCGCAGGTGCGATGGTATCTGCGCGATTTTGCGCTGACGGATTCGCCCGCGGCCGCGAGCATCGTCGTGACAATCGGCAAGACGCAAAGCGGCGCGCTCGCGGGCAACCCTGACGCACCGCAGTTTGGATTCGAGGAGTGGTGGACGCCGGATTTCCGCACCCTGACTATTGCCGGCGCATTCCGTTATTTGCTCGCGCAACGCGCGTGGAGCGACGTCGAGATACGCGATCTCGAGATCGCGATACCGCGGCCTGACCGCACGCCGTCAGCCGCATCGAGAGGCGAGCTCGAGGACAAATAGCCGTTGTCAGAGACAATCAAAAGGATCACCGGCTCTTCGCCAAAAGCGCGACCTATTGCGTTACGTTTTTGTCCGGCTTCGTTAGTTAAGCGCATTGACTTGGACTTCGCTATGGACTAATTTGGTGTTTGTCCAAGGCGAGCACGCAATCATCCCTTGGCGAAGTAGGTCGAAAATGGAGAACGACGCCAAAGAGAAACGGCCACCCGCCCCATATATTTCGTGGAAAACCTTCACTTCGTTCATCGCAAACATGAAGGGTAAGCTTCCAGCGCAAATCGACAACAGCGTTTTGACCAACATGTCGGGCACCCTCCGCAGCCAGCTCTTGTCCGCCCTGCGATTCCTCGGCCTTGTACAGGTCGACGGAACGGTCACGGACGAACTTAAGCGGCTGTCCGACCAACATAATACATCCGAATGGAAATCGCGGATAGGGGCGCTACTTGAAGTACGCTACAGCACAATCGTCGGCAAGATGAATATGGTGACGGCTACGCCCGCGATGCTGCGTGATCGCTTTAAGAACTTCGGCGGGATCGAGGGCGGGACGATTGACAATGCGATGCGCTTCTACATAAGCGGATTGAAAGAAGCGGAGGTGCCGTTCTCTCCGCATCTCGTGATCAGAGCGCCGCGTACCACAGCGCCTGGCGGAAGCCGTAAACGCAACGCTAGCCGTCCTTCTCAGGAAGAGCCTGATGTGGGCGAAGACCCGCCAGAGGGTACGTTCCGCGTCTCGTTCGACCTATTGGGTTTGGCGGGAGCCGCCGCGTTCCTTCCCGACGATATCGATACGAAGCAATGGGAAGCGGTGAGCGAGTATATCACCACGGTGATCGGACTCAGGCAGCGCACGCGAAAGGTTTGAGGAGCGCGCCGCACCAATCCTGATGCGGCGCTCTGTCCACGTGGTTTGCCGGACTGCCATCCGGCGGGCCCTTAGCCCGCCCGCAGAGATTGCGGGAAAGGTCAGGTGCTCAGTGGCGACTCTCATTATGCCCGCCGCCGCGTCATAGCGCGAGCCCCCGATAGGGGGCTTTATTTGGTGGTGCAATTTGGTAAACAAGTTGTCGGGGCGGGGACTTCCCATGAAAAGAATCTGGTCTGCGATCGAACCTCTGCTGGTGTTCGTCGCATCGGTGGTTACCATTGGGTTTGCGTGGCATCAATGCGCGGACATCACATCACCTGAGGGTCGATACATTCTCATTGCATTTCTGCTCTTGATAGTTTTTCTTTTACTTGTAATTGGGTCGCGGGAGTTTCGTTATTCGCGTAAATCACGATACGCAGAAATCGTTTCTTCGCTGAATCAGATATTTTTCGACATACAGGCAATTGCAAGTAAGCCGAACGCCACAACAGAGGAGATTAGATTAACGTGCATTTCTGTCGTGAATACGCTGGGGAACCTGTTGTCATTGATTACGGCGACACATGTGTCCGCTTGCGTTAAGGTAATGGAAGGGCGTGCAGGACAACGAAGCCCGACCACGCGTTGGAAGGTGCTCACGCTCTGTCGAGATGATTTGTCAAGGGACCGGGAGAGGGGAAGGGCGGTGGATCTATGGATCGATCAGAATACCGCGTTTGAGGAAGTACTGACCGCAGCGGGGACACCCCTCAAGTGTTTTTTTGCGAACTATTTGCCTTGGCTGCGGGGATACAAGAACAGCAGTTTCGAGGTGTACGGGTTGCCTTCTGAATTGCCACTCCCTATGATTGGTGACGTTATACGGAATATCACGTGGACGCTCCCATATCGCAGTACTATCGTGGCTCCCATCATCCCTTCGCCGCAGCAAGCAACAAGCCAGGAACACGCTCTATCGGGGTATCTGTGCGTGGATAGTCGATCATTGGGGGTCTTCCGTCGCCGATTTGACATCGATGTGGTAACGGGCGTTGCGAATTGCCTGTACGACGTGGTGCATCGCTATTGCGTGCAAACATGGGCTCCGGGGACAGCTCTTGGTAGAGGGGAAGTGGAGGAACGAACGTGAGCGCACCGGCCAAAAAAGTGACCCTAGAATACAGTCAAGAAGGGAATACCGTTGTTATCGTTACGCGACGACCGGGCAAGCCGCCGGTGCGGATCGTAGCCGATACGGTGTCTCCGCAAACGACAGCCCCGTCCGAGCCTAAAGAAAAATCCAAGACGTCCGACGCGTCGTAGCTTCTTCAGCTCGAACAGGGGTGGGTGGTGCCGTGATTAACCGCCGGCCCTCTTCTTTTTTGCTTTTCGAGCTGCTCTCTCTGCTTTCTGTTTCTCGATCTCGCGGTCGATCTCATCCTTCGGTACAGATACCAAGGCCGTTCCGCTGACTTCGTAAATTCTTCGCCCCGTCGATTTCCGCGCGCGACTATGCCGCAGATTTGCGTGCCGCCCGAAGCTTTGCGATAAACTGCACAGACCGCGCATCGCGCCACGCAATTTCCCGTGTTAGTTGCCTGCGCGTACTCGGACCCGTCCAACTCAAGGAGCACCGATGGACTCTGTGACGAAATTTCTCCAACCCTTGCAACTGCATCCTGTCGTCGATCATTTCTCGATGGCGCTGCTGATCGTCGCGGTGCTGATCGATCTCGTCGCGAGCGCCGCTCCGACTCGCATCTGGCTTCGCTACGCCGCCCTCTTGCTGATCATTCTCGGCGCGCTCGCGGCCGGCGGTTCGTACTTCACCGGTGGTATGGAGGCCGACCGCATCTGGAACGCGCTGGGGCCGCCGGCCAAGGATGTCCTCAAGAAGCACGCGGAGCTGGGCGAGTATCTCGCGATTACCTTCGGCGTGCTTGCGCTGTGGCGAATCATGATCGAGGGGTTCGGCTTCATGGCGGGATCGCGCGCGATCTATCTTATCGTCGCCTTCGTGGCGATCGTTGTATTGGGTTATCAGGGGCATCTCGGCGGCGTGCTCGTGTTCGATTACGGCGCCGGCACCGCCCTGATGGCGGCCGCTCCAGTTCCGTCGGAAGCCGCGAGTCCTTCGTCGGCGCCCACTTCCTCGGGAGCGATTCCGATGGTGTCCGTGCCCACCCCGATTGCGACCTCGACCCCGCCGCCGGCGATTCCCGCAACGTCAGCATCCAAACCGACGGATTCGCCAAAGCCGGGCAACACGCCGGCCTCGAGTCCGACCGCTCAGCCCTCGGCCACGCCGAGCGGCGGAGCCGCCATGTGATGCAATCGAAGCTAAGTGGAGGGCCCGAGATGACGCGGCGAATGATTGGCAAGGTCAGCGCGCTCGCGCGCTACCCGGTTAAGTCGATGCTCGGTGAGCAGCTCGACGAGCTTCATTTCACCGAGCGCGGCGCGGTCGGCGATCGCGCGTACGCGCTCAGAGAGCTGGCGACGCGGCAGATCGCCAGCGCGAAGAAGTTCCCGCGGCTTTTCGAATTTCGCGCGGCCTGCGATTCTGCGCCCGCGTCGGGACAGATGGCGCCCGTGACAATCGAGTTGCCCGGCGGGCGGATGATTCACGCCGAGGACGCAGACGCATCCGAACTGATTTCCGCCGCGCTCGGCCGAAAAGTAAGCCTCGAGCGCGCCACCGCCGCGCGCGCCGAGCTCGCCGGAATCGACCCGGCGACCGTTTTCGGCGACGTGCCGGTCGACAAAGTTTTTCCCGGGCTTACCGCCGCCACGCTGCCCGACTTTTTCGCACTCGAGAAGGAAAGTTTTTTCGACAGCGCGGTAATGCACGTGATCGCCAGTGGCACGCTGCGGCATATGGCGAAACTCGCCGCGCCCGGTTCGGTTTTCGATCCGCGTCGCTTCCGTCCGACGATTTTCGTCGACAACGGCGAGCGCGACGACGCGTTCATCGAGGACGAGTGGATAGGCGGTACGCTCGAAGTCGGCGACAGCGTGAGGATTGTCGCGATGCGGCCTGCGTTGCGCTGCGTGATGACGACGCATCCGCAGGAAGACCTCCCGCGCGACTACACGATCCTGCGCACCGCCGCGTTTCATCATCGCGCTAACGTCGGCGTATTCGCGTCGATCGGTGCGGCGGGCCGGGTTCGCGTGGGCGATCCGGTGTACCTGGATCGATAATTCCTCTGACAACCGTTGTCGGATTGTGGAAACAACGCTGCGCGGCCTCTTGCGAGATCCGATCCGCGGGGAAGACGATAGTGTTGTGGCGCGGCATCGAGTCGCGCCGCGTCGATGCCGGCTTCTCGTGAAATCATAATCTCGGAGCGCGCCGCCGCTCGAATCGCCGCCGCCCGCGCGTGGCTGGAGTCGCAGCCATCTGCCCGCGAAGTCCTCGTGATCGCGTCGGTCAAGGAGGCCGCCGACGACCTGGTGCGCGCGTTCGTGGTTTCGCGCGGCGCGATGCTCGGGGTGCATCGCTTGACGCTGAACCGGCTCGTCGGGTTGCTCGCCGCCGAGGAGCTGGCGGATGCCGGCCTCGCGCCCGCCGACGGACTCGCGGCCGAGGCGGTGGCGGCGCGCGCGGTCTTTCGGCTGGCGCCGTCGGGAGCGCTTGCGCATTTCGAACCGGTGTTGAATCGTCCCGGTTTTTCACGCGCGTTGGCGCGCACGCTGATCGAGCTTCGATGGAACGACATCGCCGTTGGCGAGTTGCGTGCGCTCGGCGGCGCGGGTGAGGCGATTGCCGCGACGCTGGCGCAATTCGACGCCGAGTTGGCCGATGCCAGGCTGATCGATCGTGCCGGGATGCTGAAAGTCGCGACTCGCGCCGTGCTCGCGAGTCAGCCGCCGCGCTTCGTTGGACTGCCGGTTCTGCTGCTCGATCCATCTGTGGACAGCGCGCTCGACCGCGACTTTATTGCGGCCCTCGCCGCGCGTTCGCCGTCAATTCTCGCGACGATTCCCGCCGGCGACTCGCCCGTTCAAATGCTCCTTGAAGATGCGCTCGGCGTGCGCGCAACTGCATCGGCGCCGCCGGCGAACGAAAACGTCGCGCCCTCGCTCGAGCGTCTGCAGGCACATTTGTTTGCCGACACCGCACCGCCCGCGCGCGACGTGGACGAAACCGTGACGGTGGTTTCGGCCCCGGGCGAGATGCACGAGTGCGTCGAGATCGCGCGGCGAATCGCCGCCGAGGCCAGGCGCGGCGTGCCGTTCGATCGAATCGCCGTGCTGCTGCATGACCCGCTCCGCTACGCGCCGTATTTGCAGGAAGCGCTCGCCCGCGCGGGCATCCCGGCTTACTTTGCGCGAGGTACCCGGCGGCCTGAGCCGGGAGGACGCGCCCTGCTCGCTCTGCTCGCGTGCGCCGCGGAAAATCTTTCGGCGCGCCGCTTCGCGGAATATCTCTCGCTGGCTCAAGTGCCCGACCCCGATCGCCCGCACGAGGATGAGCCGGCAATCAGCGCGGACGCGGAACTCGCGCCGGCCCCGCTGGAGTCGGATCTTGAAGTCGAAGGCACCGCCGCTTCAGTTGACAACATCGACGCCTCCGATCCCGTTCCCATGATCGATGGAACGGCGCGAGCGCCATGGCGATGGGAACGGCTGCTCGTCGATGCGGCGGTGATCGGCAGCGCGCAGAGATGGAAGAAACGGCTGGCGGGTTTGGGCAACGAGCTCAGGGCGCGGCGCGCGGAAATTGCCGACGATGACGCGCGCGCGGCGGGTCTGGAGCGGCGCATTCTCGACCTTGCGCATCTCGGCGAGGTGGCGATGCCGATTCTTTCGACGCTCGACGCGGCGCCGCGCGATGCGACCTGGGGCGACTGGCTCAAATTTCTTCGCGGGCTGGTTGACCCGGCGATTCGCGATCGCGAACCGGTTCTCGCCGCGCTGGCGGAGCTTGAACCGATGGCGCCGGTCGGTCCGGTCGGACTCGACGAGGTGCGTTTGGTGCTGAACGATCGGCTCGGGCGACTGGAAGCTCCGCGGCGCGTTCGCCGCTATGGCGCGGTGTTCGTCGCGCCGCCGAATCGCGCGCGCGGCATGGCGTTCGACGTCGTTATCGTCCCGGGTCTTGCCGAGCGCATGTTTCCGCGCAAGCTGACCGAAGATCCGATCCTTTCCGATTCAGCGCGCGCGCGGCTGAGCCCGTATCTCGCGCGCATTGAGCGGCGGGTTGGCGCGGAGCGGCTCGCATTGAGAATTGCGGCGGGCGCGGCGCGCGAGCGTGCGATGTTTTCTTATTCGCGGGTGGATCTTGACCAGGGCCGTCCGCGAGTGCCGTCGTTTTACGCCCTTGAAATTCTGCATGCTGCGGAGGGCCGCCTGCCCGGCTTCGATGAGCTGGCGAATCGCGCGGCGTCGCAGCCCACGGCGCGGCTCTCATGGCCGGCGCCGGCAAATCCCGCCGACGCGATCGATGACGCAGAATTCGATCTGTCGGTTTTGGACAAACTGGTGGACGCCGATCCCCAGACGACGATTGGCGCGGCGAACTATCTGCTCGGCGCCAACGTGCATCTCGCCCGCGCGCTGCGCGCGCGGGCGCGACGGTGGCGCAAGCTGTGGACGCCGGTGGACGGGCTGGTCGATCCGGACGCGGCGGCGTTGGCGGTGTTGGGAAAGCATCAGCTCTCCGCGCGTTCATACTCGCCGACCGCGCTGCAGAATTTCGCCGCATGCCCGTATCGTTTTTTTCTTCAAGCGGTCCATCGGCTGGAGCCGCGCGAGGAACCGGAGGCGATCGAGACGCTCGATCCGCTCACGCGCGGCAGCCTGTTTGCGGAGGTCCAATACGAAATTCTGACGGCGCTCAGAGAGCTCGACGTGCTGCCGGTTACGCCGGAAGACCTGGAGGACGCGTCCGCGCTGCTCGACGAGCGGCTCGACGAAGTTGCGGCGCGATGGCATGAGGATCTCGCGCCGGCGATCGAGCGCGTATGGCGCGACGGAATCGACGGCATCCGCGCCGACTTGCGCGAATGGATGCGGCGCGCGGCCGAGGATCCGGAGCATTGGCGGCCCGAGTGGTTCGAACTCGGCTTCGGGCTGAGCGATCGCGCGCAGGCGGATCCGCATAGCTCGGCGGAGCCGGTGGCGATCGATGGCGGGCTGAGCCTGCGCGGATCGATCGACCTCCTCGAGCGCGATCCGGCCGGGCGAATTCGCGTGACCGATCACAAGACCGGCAAAGTGCGCGCCGCCAAGGACTTCGTAATCGGCGGCGGCAAGACGCTGCAGCCGATTTTATATGCGCTTGCGGCCGAACGCTTGCTGGGCGAGCCGATTTACGCCGGGCGGCTTTACTACTGTACCGCGACCGGCGGCTACGAGGAGCGAGTTGTTGAAATCAACGACGAGGCACGGGGCGCGGTGCGAAAATTCGTCGCGATAATCAAAAAATCGCTGGAGGAGGGGTTTCTGCCGGCCGCACCGGACGATCGCGAATGCGAATGGTGCGACTACAAGCGTGTGTGCGGCCCGTACGAGGAGCGGCGCTCGCGAATCAAACCGAAAGCGCGGCTCGAGCCGCTGAACCGGCTGCGCGAGATGCGCTAACGCCGTGGCCGATACCATCATATCCGACCAGGCGGTGCGCGATCGGATTCGCGACGACCTCGGCGTCACGCTCGTAATCGAGGCCGCCGCCGGTACGGGCAAGACCACGGCGCTGGTGAATCGAATCGTGTCGGTGATCGGATCGGGGCGCGGCGAGCTGGCGCGGATCGTCGCGGTGACGTTCACCGAGAAGGCGGCCGGCGAGCTGAAGCTGCGGCTGCGCGGCGAAATAGAACGTGCGCGGCATAACACCGAACTTTTGAGCGAAGCGCGGTTGCGCTTCGACGAGGCGCTCAAGCAACTCGAAGAAGCACGCATAGGAACGATTCATTCGTTTTGCGCCGATCTGCTGCGGGAGCGGCCGGTGGAAGCGCGGGTCGATCCGATGTTCGAAGTCGCGCCCGAGGACGTTGCGGGCGAGATGTTCGACGCCGCGTTCGAACGATGGTTCGAGCGGGTGCTGGACAATCCGGGCGAGGGAATGCGCCGCCTGCTGCGGCGGCGCGATTTGTCGGAGCGTACGGGACCGCGCGCGATCGCGCGCCGCGCGGCGTTTGAGCTGCTGAACTGGCGGGACTTCGATTCGCCGTGGCGGCATTCGCCATTCGAGCGCGACGCCGAGATCGACGCGATCGTCGCGGAGGTCGAAGCGCTGGGCAAACTTTCCGGACTCGGAGAGCCCGACGACTGGCTGGCGCGGAGCCTCGACGCGATCGCGAAGCCGGTTGCCGAGGCGACGCGGCTGGAAGCGGTGCGCGGGCGCGACTTCGACGCGCTCGAGTCGGTGTTGATCGCGCTTTGCACCGGGCGGCGCTGGGATTGGAAGGGATACGGCGGCAGCTTTGGCGAGGTGACGCGCGAGGAGATTTTCCGGCGCCGCGCCGAACTGCATCAGCGGCTGAAGAAGTTTCGCGACGATGCGGGCGCGAATCTCGCGCCGCTCCTGCGCGACGAGCTGTGGCCTATCGTCGGTATCTACGAAGACCTGAAGCGCCGCGCGGGGCGCCTGGACTTCCTGGACTTGCTGCTGATTGCGCGCAACCTGGTCCGCGACGATCTGGCGGTGCGCGCCGAGCTGCAAAATCGCTTCACGCATATTTTCATCGATGAGTTCCAGGATACCGATCCGCTGCAGGCGGAAATTCTGCTGCTCCTTTCGTCGGCCGATCCCGCCGAGTCGAACTGGCTGAAGGTCAAGCCGATCGCCGGGAAACTTTTTACCGTCGGCGATCCAAAACAGTCGATTTACCGTTTCCGCCGCGCCGACGTTTCGCTCTACCAGGGCGTGAAACAGTTGCTGCTGATGCATGGCGCAGCGCTCGAATATCTGACGGTGAGCTTTCGCGGGACTCCCGCGATTCAAACAATGGTCAATGCCGCGTTCGCGCCGCTGATGAGCGAGGAATCGGGCACGCAGCCGGTGTACGCGCCGTTGATGCCGTATCGCGCGGAGCCGGGGACCCAGCCATCGATTGTCGTGTTGCCGGTGCCGGAACCGTACGGCGACTACGGGCGGGTGGTCGATTGGAAAATCGAAGAGTCGCTTCCCGACGCGATTGCCGCGTACGCGCGATGGCTGGTTTACGAAAGCGGATGGACGGTGACCGAGCGCGAGACGCCCGATGCGCGCGTGCCGATTCGTCCGCGGCATATATGCATCCTGTTTCGCCGCATGAATTCGTTCGGGCGCGACGTAACGAGGCCGTATTTGCGCGCGCTCGAGGCGCGGCATATCCCGCACGTGCTGGTCAAGGGCGGGTCCTTCAACGAGCGCGAAGAAGTGATCGCGGTGCGAAATATCCTCGGCGCAATCGAGCGGCCCGACGACGAGTTGACTGTGTTCGCTGCGCTGCGCGGGCCGGTGTTCGCGCTGACGGATGCGGCGCTGCTCGAATTCCGCATGACGCAGGGCCGCCTGCATCCGTTTCGCAAGCTGCTCGACGATATTCCCGACAGTCTCAAGGAAGTGAAGGGCGCGCTCGACGTGATCAAGGGGTTGCATCGCGGGCGGAATCGAAGGCCGATTGCGGAGACGATTGCGACGCTGCTGGCGACGACTCGCGCGCATGCGGGAATCGCCATTTGGCCGACCGGTGAGCAGGCGCTGGCGAATATCATGCGAATCATGGACCAGGCGCGGCGTTACGAAGCGCGCGGCGGGATGACCTCGTTTCGGGCTTTCGTCGATGAGCTCGAAGCGCGCGCCGATCGCGACGAGGCGAGCGAGACGCCGATCGTCGAGGAAGGCACCGAGGGCGTGCGGATAATGACGGTGCATCGCGCGAAGGGTCTCGAATTTCCGGTCGTCATCCTGGCCGATATCACCTGCAACGAAACTCGCGCCGACGCGTCGCGATATATCGAACCCGCGTCGAAGCTGGCGGCGATGGAGCTTGCGGGATGCGCACCGCGCGAACTGCAGGAACATGCGGCGGGGGAGCATCGCCGCGACGAAGAGGAAGCAATCCGCCTGCTCTACGTGGCTGCCACTCGCGCGCGCGATCTGATAGTGGTGCCGGCGGTTGGCGACGAAGAGTGCGACGGCTGGCTCAAGCGGCTGAATCCCGTCGTCTATCCGGCGCAGACAGATCGACGTTCGCCAATTGCGCGACAGCCGCCGGGATGCCCCGAATTCGGCGACGACAGTGTCCTGACCCGCCCCGCGAAAGCGCCGGGCAAAATAAAATCGGTAGCGCCGGGATTACATCGCGCGCAGCAGGGAGAGCGTCGGCAAGAGCATCAGATAGTTTGGTGGGATCCGCGGCTGCTGATCCTGAACGTCGAAGAGAAGATGGGGCTTCGGCAGGACAAGTTGCTGCAGGCCGACGAAAATAAACTCGTATCAGACCGCGGGATCAAGCTGCGCGAGCAATGGAGCGCGAACCGGGCGGCGATGCTCGAGGCTGGAATGACGCCGAGCATAAACGTGGCGACGGTGACCGAACTTGCGCTTGCAGCGCCGGCGGCCGGACCGACGCTGGCGGAAGCGATCGCGATCGAAGAGACGAGTCGCGATCGCGGCCGGCCGCATGGCAAGCGATTCGGCACGCTCGTGCATCTTGCGATGCTGCGTGCGCCGATCGACGCGGACGCGCGCGAGATCGGCAAGATCGCGGCGGCCGCGGCCAAGATGATCGGCGCGCCGGAGCAGGAGGTCGTCGCTGCCGCGTATGCCGTAAAGGCTGCGCTTAAGTCTCCGCTGATGCGCCGGGCGAAGGCTGCGGCGACGGTAATGCGTGAATGTCCTTTGATGATCCGGCTCGAAGATGGCACCGCAGTCGAAGGGATCGCGGATCTCGCGTTCGCGGAGAATAGCGTCGATGGCGCGGTCTGGACGGTCGTCGATTTCAAGACCGATGTAGATGTGGCGTCGCGGCTCGACGAATATCGCGCGCAGATCAGGTTCTACGTGCGGGCGGTCAGGGAGAGCACGGGGCGGCCGGCCAGCGGCGCGATTTTGTGGGTATAGATATTAGGGAAGGGTAAATCACTTTATTTTATGTGAAACCCGCGGTGGGTTTCACACTTCCTTCGGCAGGGGTGACCTCCTTCGGCTTCGCTCAGGACAGGCTCTGCACCCAATGTTAAGAAAGATGCGGGACTTCGTCCCTGTTAGAAGGGGTGAGAGAAGAGATGCGCGAAATATTGGTTGTCGGATACGGGTCGTTGCTTAGCGGTTATGGGTTGCTGGCCGAGCGGCGCGGTGGCGCGAGCCGGCTGGTGGCGCGTGACGTGCATCCGGTTTCGATTCGAAATGCGCGGCGTGGACTGGCCAAGCCTTCGAGCCACGGCAGGTACCTGGCGATGGATATCGAGCCGGTCGATCGCAGCCTGCCAATTACCGCATCGACAGCGGCGGACATCAATGACGGCGGGATCGGCGGGCTGCTGCTGGCGTTCGATCGCGAACATGCGCCGGCGATCGCGCGGCGCGAGGACTACAAGGCTGATGCATTCGAACGGTTGATCGGGCTTGCGGATCGCGCGGGCAAAGCGCTCGGCGAGTACCTGATGGAGATCGCAGGCGGGAGGAATTTCGACCTGCTCGCATACCGGACCGCGCTGCGCACGGCGCTCGACTACACATCGCCGGGATATATTTTCCATCCGATCGAAATCGACGACGGCCGTATCGCGATAATTGCGATCGGTTCGGGATTCGAAGGCAGCGGAGATCCGGGGATTGTCTCGCGACGCCGGCAATTCGGGATGGACCGGCTGCTGTCGCTCGAGGAGTCGGTGCGGCTCGAAATTCCCGGTTTCGATCGCGCGGGACAGATAGGATACTACGCGGAGTGTATTCTCGGCGGACTGCATGGGCTGGAGGTGGGCGACCTAGCGCCGCGATTCGATCCGGATGCGCGATGGGCGCGCGAACTCGCAGCGCATCTCGGGCCGATCGCCCTCGGCGAGCGCGACAGGTTTATCCAAGCGACCTCGCTCGACGCGGCGCGCTACGCCGAGCGGTTTTCGCTCTTATCGCGGCGCACGCCGAGCTTGACGGCAATGCTGGAGCTTGCTGGCGTCGTATAGTGACAGGGACGAGTCGATGGCCGCGAAAGCGAATTTTTCAATTCATGTAGCGAAAGAGAATCTGAAATTTTCGGCCGCGCATTTTATCGCCTACCCGGGGTTTCGCGAACCGCTGCATGGCCATAACTACCAGGTCGGCGTGTACGTCGAGGGGCGGCTGGCGAAGACCGGCTACGTGATCGATTTCGGGCTGATCAAAAAGCTCACCAAGGAGATCGTCGATCGGCTCGACGAGCGTACGATCGTTCCGGCCAACAGCGATTGCCTGACGATCGACGGACCCAATGACGGGGTGGTGCGAATCCGCTACGAGAACGACGAGTTCGTGCTGCCGGCGGCCGACGTGTGTATCGTGCCTGTCGTGCATAGCTCGGCGGAAGAACTGGCGCGCTACATTTGGCAGGAGTTGGCGGCGGCGCTGGGCGCGCGCGGCGCGCTGAAACTCGTGACGACGATGGAAATCTCGGTGGCCGAGGGGCCGGGTCAGTCGGCGCACTATCGCAACTCGACGGGCGGCATCTGATCAAGTTCTTTCCGTAACAATTTCCGCGATTTGCAGCGTCTGATCTGCTCACTTGCAGTCATCGTCCTGTCAACTGCGTGCGCAGCGTGAGACCATTTTGCCGGGTAAGCGGAGGTCTTTCATCGCCGGTTACGGAGCGAAAACAGGGGTGGCGTTGCAAGCGAAATTCGCAGAACCGGAGACGCCTTTTGCGGTCGAGCGGGCACTGGTCGGAGTACATCCGGCGATCGTGAAACTGCGCGCGTTGATCGAGCGCGTCGCGCCGACCGAGGTCACGGTGCTGATCACAGGCGAGAGCGGCACCGGCAAGGAAGTGGTTGCGCAGGCGATTCATACGCTGTCGCCGCGCAGCCTTCAGCCGTTCGTGCCGGTGAACTGCGCGGCGATTCCGCACGACCTGCTCGAGTCCGAGATGTTCGGCCATGAGCGGGGCGCATTCACGGGCGCCGCAGGATCGCGTCACGGGCTGCTGGCGACGGCCGATCGCGGCACGATCTTCCTGGACGAAATCGGCGAGATGCCCAACGGGTTGCAGGCGAAACTTCTGCGCGTGCTCGAAGACGGCGTGGTGCGGCCGGTTGGCGCGGACCGGGCGACGCGGGTCAACGTGCGCGTGATCGCGGCGAGCAACGTCGATCTGGCCGAGGCAGTGGCGAAGGGCGCGTTTCGCGAGGATCTTTTTTATCGTCTGCAGGTGGTACCGATCGTGATTGCGCCGGTGCGCGAGCGGCGTTCGGATATCCCGCTGCTCACGGAACACTTTCTCAAGCGCATCCGCGATCGCACGCCCGGGCGCGAAATCGCAATCAGCCGGGAGGCGATGGTGGCGCTATGGTCGTACGATTGGCCGGGCAACGTGCGCGAGCTCGAGAATATGGTCGAGCGGCTGGCGATCCTGTGCGAGGGCTCGATTATCGACACGTCGATTCTGCCGGAGAACCTGGTGGCAGGCGCGCGGCCTGCGAGGGCTCCGATTGCGGTCAAGCTGAGCGACGGCGGAGTGAACCTGAACAACTTGGTACGGGAATTGGAAGGTAGATTGATAAATGATGCGCTCAAGCAAACCGGAGGGAACAAACAGGCGGCGGCGCGGTTGCTGGGACTCAAGCGGACGACATTTTCCGCGAAGCTGAGGCGCTGCGGTGTGATAGCTCCGGCGGCTTTGGACGACGGCGAGGAAGACTAGACGAGCAAAGAATTGTATGGATGAAGGAAGCAGAGTGCCTCAGATAATGGTGGTTGACGACGATCAAGACACCGTCGCAATCCTTGCCCACCATTTGCGGCGCGAAGGCTTTGTCCCGATAGAGGCCAACTCCGGAGCACAGTGTCTCAAACTGGTTCATGAAAACGAAGTCGACGTAATTCTGCTCGACCTGATGATGCCTGAAATGGACGGCTTCGAGGTCGTGAAGGCGCTTCGGGACAATGCCGAGACCGCGGAAATCCCAATCATCATGATTACCGCGCGCGACGATTTGGATGCGCGGGCCGAGGGAATGCGCCTGGGAGTCAGCGACTTCCTGGCCAAGCCGGTATTCCGGCGCCAGCTCGCCAGCCGCGTCCGTGCACAGCTCGAAGTGGTCGAGACGGCGCGCAATGCGAGCGCGGCGATGGATCGCCTCGAAGCGGCGAAGAATCGGTCGCAGCATTAGGCTGGTTGGCGAGATCGATCGAGGGCTGCGGTCAACGATTCGAGAAGCCCGTTCTGCCGCAGTGCGCGGGCTGCACGCGAGCGCATTGCGATCCCCTGACGCGTTCGACTACAAATTAGTGGGCAAAGATTGCTTCCGGGATCATCGTTCGAGATGAGAAGGAGGAATTCGCGATGAACGGTGAGAGCCGAATACCGCAAGCCAATATATTTGCAGCGCTTACATACCTGCTGGGCTTCGTCACCGGCCTGATTTTTCTTTATCTCGAACCGTACAATCAGGACGAGTTCGTCCGCTTTCACGCGCGCCAGTCGATTGGCTTCTCGGTTGCGTGGTTCGCTATCGCCGTCGTGTTCGGCGTATTTATCGCGGTGCTGCCCCATGGATTGGGGGCGCTGCTTAATTTCATTCTGACGCTAATCGACATCGCACTTGCGGTGTTCTGGGTTTTCCTCATGTACAAGGCCTACAACGGCGAGCGCTACCGGATTCCCGAGCTGGCCGACATCGTCGATAGCATCGCGGGAACTCCCACCGCGTAGCATCGCGCATCGCGCTCACGGCGCGGCCAATTTCCGAAATCTACTTATGCGGGGGCGAGGTGCCGGCGGCCTTTTCCCCAGCCGCGGCGGCGTCGGGCGCATCGTCAGTCGGTTGCTCGGTCCCGTCTTCGTTTTCGTTGTCGGCCGTCGCAGGCGGTGGAACCTCCGACTCGATGTTCGCGGTACCCTGCGAAGCCAGGCGCAAGCTCGGCTCGCGGTCAATCGCGTCGAGCACGCGGCGCGAGATTTCGTCGGTGATTTGCGGCGCGGAGTAAGTTTCGGCCGGATAGCGAATGACTATTTCCAGGCCGGCCTTGCTCAGATACAAGCGGCTCTGGGGCTTGGGCGTCTCGAGCATGATGTTGAGGTCGCGCTCCAGATGCCGATAGTCGCGCATCACGCGGTCGCGATAGCGTGCGAACACTTCATCGACAACCTCGAGCAGGCGTTTCTCGGCCAGCCGGTAGTCGATATTGGGGGCGAGCGTGAGCCGCACCTCGTTCCACACGAAGCTGGTGCCGGGCGCCTGCTTGAAGAAGTTGCCCGACGGCTGAAACACGATCGCGTTGGAGAACACTGCCACGCGGCCGGTAGGCTCGTGATGCGTCCCGGTGCCGCCGAGCTCCATCAGCGAAAGTTTCACCAGCCCGATATCGATCACGTCGCCGGTCACACCGCCGATTTGGACGCGATCGCCGGCCTTGATTCCGAATCGCCCGATCAGAAAGAAGTATCCGGCGATCGACAAAATCACATTCTGCAGAGCGACGGCGATACCGGCGGCGGCAAATCCCACCACGGTGGCAGCCGATCCGATCTCGTCGGAGAAATTGATCAGCACGACGGCCAGGACGATCAGCCCGAGCACGAGACGGCGCGCCGCCATCACCTGCCCGCGGCGCCGAATGTCGGTCACGTAGCGATTGGTGATCCATCGCCACGCCATCGCACCGAGAAAGATCAGCACGAAAGCGGCGCCCAGCCCGATCATGCGGATGACGAGGCTTCTGAATTCCTTGTTCCAGCGCTGTTCGATCGCGGCGTGCCACCTGCCGACGTTGTTGGTGTAAATACCCAGCAGCACGATCTGCTTGTTGAGCGGCAGCCCGGCGTCTCTTGCGAGTTGGTACTCTTCGAGCAGGCTCTCGAATGATTTCGTGCGGTCTTTCAGTGTTGCGACGTCGGCGGTGCCGGTGCCCTGCGAGAGTGCGTTTCCGCGCGCGTTGAGGTCGGCGATCAAGTTGATGATCGACTGGCGGACACCGGTGGCGCGCGCGGCCAGCGCTTTTGCGAGCGCGCTGTTCTGATCGAGGGCCTCGAGTTTGTTGCTGAGCGCGAATAGTTCGGCGATGATGCCGAAAATCCCGTTGGGCTCGGCTCTCGCCACGAAGGTGCTCTCGGCCGGAAGGGCCGGCGGCCGTTTGGCGTTGCTATCGGAAATCGAATGCTCGAGCTCGTCTATTTGAGCGGCCAGTCCGCCGCTCTGATCGGGCGACGAGCTGCCGCTTTTGAACTGCTCGAGTGCCTTGAGCGTATTGACGCGCTCCTGTTTGAGATCGAGTTCGCTCTGCGATTCTTGAATTTCGGATGCGATCGCCGCGCGCTGGCGCGCAGGCGCTTTCGCGAGCCGCGCCTGCAAATCCTTGATGCGCGCGCGGATCGAGTTCGCGGCGGCGTCGAGCGTCTCATACATTTGCGTGATGTTGCCCAGCCCGGCGTCCGCCACTGAACCAGCAGACCCAGCGGCGGCGCCGGCGTTTGGGCTGGTCTTGGCAATGAACTTCGCTTGCTTGCGCGCGTAGTCGAAAGCCAGCCGCAGGACTTCGCCGGCTACCTGGCGGTCATCGGCGAAAAAAAGTGTTTCGTCAGGATCGCGCACCAGTTGCGCTTCGACGCTTAGATGCCCGTACCATCTGATCACGTCGCTCAAATACGAAATCACGGTCTGCGCGTCGGGAGGCGACGCCGCCGCCGATGTGGTGCGTGATGCGGGACTCGACGCGGATGCGGGCTGGGGCGCGGCGGTTACCAGGACGGTCGGCGCCGCCGATCCGGTTTGGGTATCGGCCGCGGGCTTCGGACTCTGGGCGAATGCGGGCGCGGTAGTCGCGCCGGGAAATCCGGCAATCGCGATCGAAAGGGCAATCGCGATCGCGCCTGCTATTCGAAGGCGCACGCCGGCTGATGGAATCGAAGTCTTACAGTGGGGACGCATCGCGATTGGTCCGGAACCGGGAATGCGCACACCGGCGCCGAATCAAAACAAACCCTACCACTGAGGAGAGAAGAAATCCCAAATCGGGCGCAGGGGCTGGCCCCTGCTAGCCGACGGGGACGGCGGCGCGCTCGGGCGCGAGATCTGCGTAACGCGCGGGTGGCGCCCATGGCGTGTCGAGCGCGTCGAACTCACGCATCAACCCGTCGATGTCTTTGACGTTGGCGGTTTTGCGGATCAAATCACGGACCATCCCGGTCCGCTCGTTCAGCCGGTGACGAAGCATCCCGCGAATCCCGCGCTCTGACAGATCGTTCACGACCTTGCGGCCGGATACGGGCTTGCCGTCAAGGGTGAGCAGCGTGCGCGCCTGAATTTCAGAGAGCGCGGTGCGCAGGTACTCGACGTGCGGCGATTCGTCGGAGCGGATGAAGCGCACGAGGTTGGCTGCGTCAATCGGAGCGTCGGAGACTTCGGGGTCGGACAGGATTTCCTCGGCCCACGCGAACGTCGAGGTGGCGAAGACCTCGATCGCAAGCACGTTGGCCATGAAGCGAATCAATCGCTCGACCTGCTGGCCAAGCTCCGGGAAAAGGGCGGCGGGCTGGCCGGTCCCGCGCTGCGCGATGAGGCTCGCGTAAATTTCAGGTGAGATCGCGGGATTGGACAGCGCCGCGTCACGGGCCGCGTCCCACATCTGGCGATGACCGCCCTCCTCGGACCATCCCGCTTCGTCGCGCGCGTGCGCTTCGAACAGGCCGCCGGTCAGATGGGCGATCGCGGTGCCTGCGGTGTCCTCGCGGATGAAGGTGGCGAGCGGCGGCACGGGCAGATCGCGGATCATCGCGCCGAAGCCCTCGACGATCGCGATTTCGGACAGCCATCGCACCATCGGCTCGCGCACGCCCGAGCGCAGCAGGAACTTGACCTGCGCGGCGTTGGGCACCTGCGGCGAGATGGTGTCGGCGGGAATCTCGAAAAGGGGAGTTCCCGAGGTCGCGACGTGCTTCTCCTGCCACGCCTTGATCGCGGGCACGCGGAACGCAGTCCGCGGCGAGCGGTAATGGCCGTCGGCGTCGAAGCCGCCGTGGCATTTCACGCCCTTGACGATAAGCGGCTCGCGGGTGGGGACGTTGGCGAGAATTTCTTCGGTCGAGAAGTTCAGTTGCGATTCATGAGCCATCGAAAGTCACCTGGGTTCGTGCGTTGATGCGCCGCCGCGCGCGTTCAAGGACTCGCCGCCACTCGCCTAACATATGTTAGGGTCTGGAAACGAGTCAACGTCCTATGCGATTGCCTTGCCTTTTTCAATTGTGGTCAGGAGGGTTTTAATTTCCGAAGGAACATCGGCCTCCTTCATAGCCTTGATGATCTTTGACGTGCCCAACCCAACGCCGGAATTGGACTGGCTCCAGTCGGACAATAGAGCAATCACGCGCTTCCCTGATACGATCCCTAGGCGATCCTCAAGTGAGCTCCAACGCCCGTTCACGAGCTTGCGAGCTTCTTTGATCGCGTCCTGAATGCCCTTGACTTCACGTTTCGTAAATAAAGTTTCTGCTATCTTATCGGTCGTCTCGTCTTTCAATTCCTCCGCTATTTTCTCCAACGCCGAAAGTACCTCCGGCAGTGACGGGAATGCCGCACCCTGTCCCACTTCGGATCGAAGAGCAGCTTGAATGGCAGAGGGTACAAGAACGTAGTTCTCAATCTCTTTTCGAGACCAAATGTGCAACTCAATTCCGCGCTCCTTGGCTTCCTTAAGGCGCGCTTTGATTTCCTTCCGGGTGTGATAGTCGCTGTCCAAGATACAATAGGCGCGGATCTTTTGACCTCCCGAATTCTTAAGCAATGCCGAGGAGCCTACGGCCAAGTTCCATCCGCCCCAACCTCCAATCGCCATGTTAGGCACGGCGTCTAGCGGCTGCTCCGATTCGGGGAACAATAAATCCTGAAAGCGCTTAAGGAAACTCAGGTCATCTCCTTCAACAAACAAGCACTTGCGGGAAGACCACAGTCGAGTCAGCTGAAGATTATGAACGCCGCCTATGCTGTCTACTATTCGCTGAACCGCTGGTAGCGAGTTCGCACTAACAGAGCGGTTCCTGTGGTGATCGACGACTACCACTTCGTTTGGAGGCACTTCAGACATTATTTCTACAGAGTGTGTCGCGATAACGGTTTGACGGTAGCGACCACGAACCAGTCTTATTAGTTTTCGCTGCAGATCCGCGTGCATATACACATCTGGTTCATCAAGGACAATCGAGGAACTTGGATCGACCCGTGCGAGAAACCACATCGTTTGCAACCACATCTGCAATCCGTGTCCCATCCGGCCAACTTCCGCAACAAAGTCACCATCACGCACGTATAAATAGAGAATTCGCTTCGGGTCAGGCGGATCACTTTTGATCTCGAGGTCGCGAACTTGTAGAGACGGCCAGGTGGCGGCAGCCAGTTCGCGAAACTGCTCAATGCAGCTTGCGAAATCCCGAAACAGTTCATTTCTGAAATGCAGAGACGCCAGCGACGAAGACATGGCTGCCTTGACATAGTCAGGGTCAAGAAGTTCTTCTTCGCGTAGAAGAGGCGAGATCTGAGGAAGGATGTTAACCTGGGGAAACGTCAACGCGTTAGCCTCGAACCGAGAAGGGACTGGATGGCCGCCAGAATCAAACAGAACCGCATGAATAGCTGGCTCCGGGCCAATATAGATCTTTGTTGATTCCCTCGAATCGAACGTCGCCGTTACCATCGCCGGTGGATCAGCGTAACGATGAAAGATCGTATCCAAGTTAAACTGCATCCCTCGCAAGGAGGGCGCGATACCTCGTTCACGCTTCGGAGCATCTAACCAGGCAGGGACCTCCTGGTAATTCGAGGAGCGGTACCGGTTCGTCACTATGGATACGAGCCGTAACGCGTCGACAATCGTAGATTTGCCAGCGTTATTCCGACCAACGAGAATGCTTAGAGGACCGAACGAGATCGAGTGATCTTTGAAGCATCGAAAATTTTCAAGACGAAGCTGCTGCAGCATTCAAATTTCCCCACCCCGCGACAGAAATCACAAAGAGTGGAACGGATTTACAATACAAGTAGTGGTGCGCGCCGCATACCGGGCTCAATCGACGCACGACAGGAGATCGGTCGGCCGGCGATGACCTATCGCCGATCGGAGTACTTTGTAACCGAATCGACAGCTTTGCAGCTCAGGCGAGCATTTCCGCAACGGCGGCAACGCCCAAACAGCTCGTTCAACCGGCGCAGGAGGTCCGTCAGTTTTCCTCGACGCGCAAGTGGGGGCAATCGCGTTCTCAGTCATGCTGTGCACCGTGCTCGAGGTGCTCGACAGTCCGGGCGCGTGTGGATCGCACGTAAAGAGGGCACGGGGGCGATCGGTTGTCAAGTTTCGATTCGGATCTTAATCGATCGTTCAATCTTGCCTGACCACGGCACCCGCGCTAGTTAAGATCCGGACTGTATTGATCGTTACTCTTGATGGCCTGAAAACGTCGCGCGAATCGCAACGGCCAAGTCGGGGGATTTGACCACCGAGCCGACGCGCGCATATCCATCGAGCCGCTGCTTGGATTGAGAAGTGGTGTGGGCAGGCGGGCGGGCATCGCGGATGCTGAGCGGGCTGATGGTCCGATGAAAAGAGCCGGTGCGCATGGCGCAAGTTTGTTTTGGCGCTTTTCGATCTCGGAGCCCTGAAGCCGGCGCCGTCGGGCGCCGCAGCCGGCGTTGTTGGCGCGACGCGACGGCTATACGACGCATTCCCGGCATTTCCCGAATCGATTTCTCCCCCATCACTCGCAGTTCCAATTCGAAATTTGAAATATCCGTCCGACGGCCCCTGACGGTGTCCGGCGGTAAGGCTTCGCGCCGATGCACGTGCGTTCGCACGTCCTCGACCGCGGCACGCCGACCGGAACTCGAAGCCCTGGGAGGTTGAGCTGTGCGAAACGGACCCTTGGTTCATCGACGCGCCCACGCATCGCGATTTGCTTACGGCGCGCCGTCGCCGCTGGAGCGTCTGCAATCGTTGTCAGCATTCGGCAGCCCGCGGGTCTTTTCACGCCTGGCGCGAAGCGCGCAAGTCGAGGCCGCGCCGTGGAAGATGCAGCGTTTGCAGCTCGGCAGCCGCCTGCCGATCAATCTGCGTCATTTCCTGGCCGAACAACTGGGGTCCTCGATGCGTGTCGAGGACGACTCGATCGTCGCGCTCGAACCGCGTTCAAATGAAACCCTGATGCGCGAGCTGGCTCGGGCGATTCGGCGCTTTTCCGCCGAGCGCGCGCGCGAAGCATGGTGTGAATGCGCGATGGGACTGGATCGCCTCGAGCGCGAGTTCTTCGCCGCGCCCAGCGACGACCGCGGACCCGTCGTGTTGTGCCTGCGATGCTCGTGCGTGGGCGCCGGTCCTCTCGATCAGCATTGCGGGAGCCGATGCGTCGCCGTCCACTTGGGTGCCGAGGTGCGCGCGCAGCAACTCGAGGGCAAATGCGTGGATGGGGCGCTGACGCCCGACGCGCTGCATCGCGCGGTAGAGAATTTCCGCCTCCACCGGACCGAAGGCGGCCTGCCTCATTATGATTTGGACTGCTACGTGGCGGGCGGACAGGTGATTTTCACCTGGCGTCCGCTGCAGGCATAGCGCAACGAAAACGATTCACTGAAAAAAAGGGCGTCGGATTTCTCCGGCACCCGATCGGCAATCAGAATTTCAGTCTTTAGTAGTTACATCGCCGAGGCGCGGCGGCGGCGCTGTTCCTTGCGGCGGCGGCGCTGGGCCTCGGAACGCTTGCGCTTGCGGCGGACGCTGGGCTTCTCGTAAAAAGCCCGCTTCTTCATCTCCTTGAATACACCCTCCTTGGCCAGCTTGCGTTTGAGTACCCGCATCGCCTGATCAAGAGAGCCTTCGACCCGAATTTCCATAGTCCTCCGTCCGTCCGGTGATTAGCCTATCGAGCTTAGGTCCGCCCTTGGTCAGAGTCAACCGGCGCAGGTGCGCCCAGGTGTTCTCCGCGGATCCCGTAATTGCTCTTCATGCGCACAACCCGCGTCTGGTAAAGGAATGGGGTCGTGGCAGGGGTGACACCTGCACCCAGCGTTAAGAGGGACGGATGGGGCGCTTTGCACCTGTTCGAAAGCTTGGGAAGCGGACGAGTGTCAGCTCGCTCGCGGGGCGAAGCGTAGCGCGCATAGAAGGAGCTTCGAGATGGATTTGGGTTTGACGGGAAAAGTCGCAATGGTGACGGGCGCCAGCCGCGGTCTGGGCCGCGCGATGGCTCAAGCGCTCGCGGACGAGGGGATGTATCTCAGCGTATGCGCGCGAACCCAGCGGACGCTGACTGAAGCAGTCGCCGCGCTGACGCAGACCGGGTCGGTGCCGCGGCCGGCGATGGGGTTGGTCGGCGACGTGACGAAGCCCGAGGACGCGCAAAGGTGGGTGGATGAAACCGTCAGGAGATTCGGCGGAATCGACGTGCTCGTCAACAATGCGGGCGCGGCGCGGCCGGGGGCGCTCGCGGAAATCCCCGAGTCGGCGTGGCAGGAGCAATTCGATCTGAACCTGTTCGCGCCGGTGCGGCTGGCGCGGCTGTGCGCCCCGCACATGGAAAAGCGCGGCGGCGGTTCGATCATCAATATCGGTTCGATCTACGGGCGCGAGTCGGGCGGGCCGCTCACCTACAACGCGTCCAAAGCGGCGCTTCATTCATTCACCAAGATGCTCGCGCGCGAGTACGCGCCGAAAAATATCCGCGTCAACGC
>Ga0187883_10000349_pt1 | contig 30354 bp, 18 predicted proteins | sample June2016WEW_20_1_2_FD_132966 | JGI IMG/M metagenome (GOLD analysis project Ga0187883, IMG submission 132966) | Peatland microbial communities from SPRUCE experiment site at the Marcell Experimental Forest, Minnesota, USA - June2016WEW_20_10 | ecosystem: Environmental > Terrestrial > Soil >...
GCAGGGCTGTTCAGCTGGCAGGGCTGTTCAGCTGGCCCGGCTGAGCGCGCCGCGGCGAACCGGCCTGACCAGGCCTCAGAGCAGCGGCACCGAGCCCAGGATCCGGGCGCCGTGACCCGGCTCCGACTCCCACCGCACTGTGCCGCCGATCGCCCCAAGCCGGTCCGCCATGTTGACGAACCCGTGACCGCCGCGCGCGCGCCCTGCGTCGAAGCCCGGCCCGTCGTCGCTGACCGAGAACAGCAGCCCTCCGGAGTCCTCCCAGACCCGCACCTCCACCCGTGACTGCGGCGCGTGCTTGGCGGCGTTCTGCAGCGCCTCGAGGCAGCAGAAGTAGACCGCCGCCTCGATGTCAGGGGAGTACCGGCCGATGCCGTCGGCGGTCACGGTGACCGCCAGCGGGCTCCGGTTACCCGACGCCCGGAGCGCCTCGGCCAGGCCGCTGTCCGCGAGCAGCGGCGGGTAGATGCCGTGCGCGAGCTCGCGCAGCTCCTGGATGGTGCCCTTGACGTCCTCGGCCAGCTGGTCAAGCAGCTCAGCCGCGGCCGACGGATCATCGGCGATGATGTCACGGGCCAGCCGCAGGTTCACCGCCATCGCCACCAGGTGCTGCTGCGCGCCGTCATGCAGGTTGCGCTCCACCCGGCGGCGCTCGGCGTCGCCGCTGGCGACGATGCGGGACCGGGACTGGCGCAGCTCGTCGGCCTGCTTGCGCAGCTCGTCCAGGGTGGTCTGCAGCGCCGTGTCGAGCCGCGCGTTGTGCATCGCGAGGCCGACCTGCCTGGCCAGCTCGGTGAGCACCCGGTCGTCCTCGTCGGAGAAGGTATCAGCGGCGGCGGGCCGTTCGGCGATGATCAGCCCGAGCAGCTCGCCGGCATGGCTGACCGGTGCGACCCTGATCTGGACCTGCCCGCGACCGTCCAGCAGCGCGGGCAGCCAGACCGATGCCCATGCGTTGCCGGAAACGCCGGCCCGGGTCACGACCGCGCGTTCCCGGGCCGTGACAACGACCGACCGTGGTCCGGTGTCGGGCACCGCGGCGGCGCGTTCCAGCACGTCGCCCGCGCCCGTGTAGACCTCGGCGCTGGTCAGCGCCATGGTCTTGCGCAGTGACTCGGCTAGCTGCAGCAGCAGCTCGTCCATGGGGATGGCGCGGGTCAGCCTGCTGCCGAACGTGCGGAGCGTCTCGTCCGGGGCCTCCCTGGCGCCGTAGACGAAGCGGGTGGCCGATGCGACCAGCCGGTCCCTGGCCGGCAGGTACCCGATCGCCGCGACCACCGCCGCCAGCATCGAGAGGCCGAGGATCTCGCGATCCGCCGCGTCGCTCGCCCCGCTTCCGATGCCGAGCACGATGACGAGGTAGATGGCCGCGACCACCGTGGTGAATCCCGCTACCGACAGCACCTGGACTAGCACCCGGCCGCCGTAGGGCCCGAGCGAGCGCAGCTCCCCGGCCATCATGCCGAACGCGAGGAAGGCCCCGCATCCGGCCGCCACGGCGGCGACCGGCCCGGGCCAGCCGACGAGTACGTGCAGGACGACGACAACCAGCGCCGAGTCGGCCGCCAGCACGGCGCCGGCGGCCATCCACTGCATCCGTTGCCGGTCACGCGCGGACGCCGCCAGATAGCGCAGCCGCACCGCCGGGAGGGCGCACGCCGCGGCCAGCGGCCAGGCCAGCGCGGCGGCCCACGCCGGGAACGGGCGCGCGGCGATCGCCAGGGCGATGCCGACACCCAGGGCCGCGGCATAGGCCAGCCCCGCGCCAGCCCTCCTGCCCTGCGTGCCGAGCCGGCCATCGGGCAGGGCGAGCAGCATGTGCACAGAGATGGCAATGACGATCGGCACGGCGAGGGTGGCCACGGCCCGGGCGGCCTGGTGCTGACCGCCCGCCTGGTCCCCGATGCGCGCGGCGGTCAGCGCCACCGACGCCGCCAGCGCGCCGAACGCCACCTGCCAGAGGGCTACCTGCTGCGCGCCGCGCGCGAGGATCGCGCCGGATACCGCGCCGAGCAGGACCAGGCCGAAGGCAACGGCCTGCACTGCGGGGAGCGTGCCCGGCGTCCTGAGCCCGACCACGGCGACCGCGACGGTAATCAGGGGTATCAGCACGCCGGCCAGCAGCCTTCGCGCCGGGCTGCTGCTCCTGGCCGCCGTCACGGCGGCCTGGTCGTCGACGGCTGCGCTCGTCATCATGTCCATCACTCTGCCCTCAGCACGATCGCGGCGGGGGTACGGCCGGCCGCGCGGCCCGGCAGCGCCGCGACGAGGTTGGCCAGGATCAGGGCCGCCAGGGCGGCCAGGGCGATCGAGCCGGCCGGGACCACCGGATCCGGGACGGCCGACAGCTCATGCGCGAACGCCAGCCACAGCAATCGCCCGAACGCGATGCCGGCTGGCACTCCGATCAGCAGGCCGATTACCGCGATGGTGGTGGACTGCCAGGCCACCGCCCCTGCTAGCTGCCTGCGGGTGAAGCCCAGCGTCTTGAGCAGCGCGAAATCCCGCCGCCGCCGCCGGACCGAGGCCACCAGGGTCAGGCCGAGCCCGGCCACCGCCCCGGCCGCCAGGCCGCCGGCCAGCACCGCGGGCATCGCGCCCATGCTCCGGTAGTTCACGATCTCGGCCGGCCGCTGGGCCGCCAGCAGATCGATGGTGTCGGCGATAGACCCGCCGCCGCTGGCGGCCAGTGCCCGCGGCGAGTTCAGCACCGCGGTGAGCTGCGTGTGTATGGCCTGCATCGACCGCAGGCCCGCCGCCTCGCTGACGCCGGGACGCAGCCGGACGAGAATGGCGTTGGGGCCGTTCAGGAGGCTACCGAATACGCCATTGGCATTCCCTGGCAGGATCGCGCTGGCGAACAGCACTCCGGTGCTCATCGAGGGATGGACGCTCAGCACGCCGCCGATCGCCGGCATGACGGCCGTGCCCGCGATCGTGAGCCGGACATGGAAGCTGCCGCTGGACAGCGTCACGATGCCGCCGACCCGCTGGTGCAGCTGAGCCAGCGTGGCCGGGCCGAGGACGACCTCGTGGCTGGTGTCCAGCCCATGCCCGGCTAGCACGTGCGGTGCCACCGCCGGATGCACCGGGGCCGCCATGGCCGGGACGGTCTGGCCGTCGACCTGGACCGTTGCGAAGTACACCCCGGTGCTGGCGGCGACCAGCCGGTCGTGGGCCAGCAGCGGGCCGGCCCACCGGGCGGGCACCGGCCCCCACCCCTGGACCGCGTAGAAGGCGTAGTCGAAGTTCCACCCGTAGAGCGCTGGGTGAGAGACCAGCGTGGTCAGGCTGGCGCCGAAGGTGAGCGTGGCGGTGACCACCGTCATGGCCAGCACCGCCCCCGCGAGGACCGATCGGACCGGTACCGCGGTGCGCCCCCGCCCCGGTTCGAGAGCCAGCCGCAGGCCCTCCACGCCCGCGACTGGCAGCCCGGCGGCCACCGCCGCCCGGCCCGCGGCCGCCGTGCGCTCACGAGCCTGGTCGCGGCCCGCCGCCCGGTGCGGCACCTGGCGGTAGGCGATCACGGCGGCTATACCGGCGAGCACCAGGGCCAGCCCCAGCGCGCCCAGCCCGAGGACCGCCCAGTCGAGATAGATCCCGCGCCCGGGCTCCACCTCCCGTACCGGGCCGAACAGCGAGAACGGCGACAAGGCGGCGGCGACCGCGGCAGCCAGCAGTGCCCCGGCCGTGACGGCGGCCACGATGCCGGGCAGGCCATCGGCCATGATCATCTCCGGCCCGGCGCCGAGCGCCCTCAGCGCCCCGGCGTCGTCGGCCTCTGTCCGTAGCTGCCGGGAGATGGACTGGGTCCCGATGATCAGCGCGGCGAGCCCGGCGATCAGCCCGAACACTGCGAGAGCGATGGCCTCCGGGCGGATCGACCGCTGCGCCTCGGCTTCGATGGCTGAGGTGACGTAGACGTAGAGCTCGGATCCACCGGGCGAGATGTAGGAACTGGTCGCCAGCAGGCGGTTGTATTCCGCGCCGACTTCCGTGTCGTGCCGGCTGCCGCCGTCCAGCCGCAGGCCGACGTCCATGCCGCTGGCACAGCAGGCGGCGAACTCCCGGGCGAGCGCGGGCGTGCCGAGCAGGAAGCCGGTCCGGCCGGCGTCGACGCTGTCCTGCAGCACCTGGGTGTTCAGGACTCCGATCCCGACGACCGTGAGGTCGGCTTGGCCGCGGAAGCCGCCGGAGTTGCTGTCGATCAGCCCGACCCGGAGCCGCGATCCGATGTGCAGGTGGAGCTGTGCGGCCGCGCCCTGGGTGGCCACCACCTCGTCAGCCCGGGCCGGATCGGCCCGCCGTCCCGACAGGATCGTCACCCGGTCCTGACCGGAGTAGAGGCCGTCAGGACCGCCGACGGTGGCGGCCAGCTGCACATGCGCGAGCAGCACGGTGGCCGGCCTCCCGCTCGGGGTCAGGGTGGCCGCGGTCAGCGGCACGGCCACTGCGGCCCCCGCCACGTGCGGCAGCCGGGCCAGCTGGCGGACGAAGCCAGGCGAATACGCCGGCGAGGTGAACGGCTGGACGACGAGATCCGAAGGGTTGGTGCTCGCGAGGAACCTCGGATACGACGAGTCGGTGCGCCGGGCCGCCACCATCGACCCCATCGCCACGCCGCCGACCAGGCCGATCAGCACGGCCAGGGCCAGGTACCCGCCCCACCGGCGGCGGAACGTGACCCGGAAGCGGTACCACGCCAGCCGCGGCAGCGCGCCGCGCGCCGCGGGCCCGGTCACGCTCGCTCCCTGGTTCGGACCTGCATCGCTGCGGCTCATCTCATGCCCCTCACTCGGCCCTGAGCACGATCGCGGCGGGGGTACGGGCTGCGGCGCGGCCGGGCAGCGCGGCGACAAGGTTGGCCAGCGCCAGCGCGGTGACGGCGGCCAGGGCGATGGAGCCCGCCGGGACGACGGGGTCCGGCACGGCGGACAGTTCGTGCGCGAAGGCCAGCCACAGCCAGCGCCCGGCGGCGATGCCCGCCGGCACGCCGACCACCAGGCCGATCACCGCGATCGTGGTGGACTGCCAGGCCACGGCGGCGGCGAGCTGGCCCCGGGTGAAGCCGAGCGTCTTCAGCAGCGCGAAGTCGCGGCGGCGGCGCCGGACCGACGCGATCAGCGTCAGGCCGAGCCCGGCGACCGCGCCCGCGGCCAGGCCGCCCGCCAGGATGGCGGGCATCGCGCCCATGCTCTTGTAGTTCACGATCTCGGCCGGCCGCTGCACCGGCAGCAGCGAGATCGCGTTCAGGTAGTCCCCGGTGTCGCCGATCACCGCCTGCGCCACTGGCGAGCGGCTGTCGGCATTGAGCTGCCGGGTGATCTGCTGCAGTGAGCGCAACCCCGCCGCGGGGCTGACGCCGGGCCGCAGCCGGATGAACATCGCGTTGGGCCCGCTGATCGGGCCGTATTCGGTCAGGTCTCTGGGTGGCACCGCCTGGGTGGAGATGATCGCGCCGGTGCTCAGCGACGCGTGCACACCGATGACGTCGCCGATCGTGGGGAGCGCGGCGGTGCCGACGATCCGCAGTCGCACCGGCGGGACGAGCTGTCCCTCGGACACCGTCACTGTGTCGCCCACCCGCTTGTGCAGCGCGGCCAGGGTCGCGGGCCCGAGCACGACCTGGCCAGGCCCGGTCAGCGTGCCGCCGGTCAGCAGGCTCGGCTTGATCGCCGCACGCGCGGGGGCGGCCATGGCCGGCACCGTCTGCCCGTCAATCTGGACCGTCGCAAAGTAGACCCCGGTGGTGGCGGCGACGTCCGGGTCGTGGGCCAGCAGCGGGTCGGCCCACCGCAGCGGCACCGACCCGTAGCCGTCCACCGAGTACAGCGCGTAGCTGAAGTTCCAGCCGTACAGGGACGGGTGCGAGATCAGCGTGCTCAGGCTGGCCCCGAACGTCAGCGTGGCGACGCCGACCAGCATGGCCAGCACCGTCCCCGCGATGACCGACCGGACGGGGACGGCGGTCCGGCCGCGGCCAGGCTCCAGCGCGAACCGCAGGCCCGCGCCGCCCGAGGCCGGCAGCCCAGCGGCCAGCGCCGCGGTGACCACGCCCGAACCGCCGCCGCCCGCCGCTGCGCGCCGTGCCGTGCGATGCGGGGCAAGACGGTAGGCGACGGCCGCCGCTACCAGGCCGAGGACAAGGGCCAGGGCCAGCACACCCAGGCCGAGCACCGTCCAGTCGGCGTCGATGCCTGGCGCCGGTTCCACCGTGGCGACCGGCCCGAACAGGGTCAGCGGCGACAGCGCGACGGCGACCGCCGCCGCGAGCAGCGCCCCGCCCACGGCCGCGGCAGTGACGCCGAGCAGCCCGTCGGCCATCGTTGCCGCCGGGGCAGCGCCCAGCGCCCGCAGCACGCCGGTCTCCCCGGCGGCCAGGTAGAGCTGGCGGGAGATGGACTGCGTCCCGATAATCAGGGCGGCGAGCAGGGCGATCAGACCGAACACGGCGAGCGCGATGGCCTCGGGACGGATGGCCTGCTGTGCCTCGGCCTCGATGGCCGACGTTTCGTAGACGACGAGCTGGCCGTAGCCGGTGTACTTGTTGTCGATGAGATGCTCGTACTCCTGCAGGGCGGGGACGTCGCTGCGGCTGCCGCCGTCGAGCTGCAGGCCGTCGTAGCTGTTGGTGGCGCAGCAGGACTCGTACCCCCGCAGTAGGGCGGGGGTACCCACCAGGAACCCGGCCCGGTCGGAGTCGATGTCGTCATGCACGAGCTGGATGCCGAGCACGCCGATCCCCACGACCGTCAGCTCGGTCCTGCTGACGAATTTCGGGCCCTCGGCGTTGTCGGGCAGGATCCCGACCGGGATGCGTGACCCCACGTGCAGGCCGAGGACGGAAGCGGCCTCGTTCGTGGCCACGACCTCGTCGGCCCGCGCCGGGTTCGCAGCCCGACCCTCGATGATCTTCAGCCGGTCCTGGTCCGTGAACAGGCCATCTGGACTGGCGATCAGCTCCACCTGGGTTATCAGTACCGTCCCGACGCCTCCACGCGGCGTCAGCGTCGTCGCGGTGAGCTGCTCGCCCGCCTCCGCGCTGCGCACGTGTGGCAGCCGGGCGAGTTCGTGCACCAGGCTAGGGTCCGGACCGTTCAGTGACGGCAGTACCAGGAGGTCGGACGGGTTCGTGCTGGCCAGGAACTTGGGATAAGACGCGTACGTGCGGCGGGCCGCGGTCAGCGACCCCATAGACACGCCGCCGACCAGGCCGATCAGCAGGGCCAGGGTGAGGTAACCGCCCCACCGGCGGCGGAACGTGGCGCGGAAGCGGTAGCCGGCCACCCGCAGCACTGAGCCGCGGGCCACGGGGCCGCGAGCCGCACGCCCGGTCATGCTGGCCACCTCCCTCGCATCGGCATCACTCCGCTCGCAGCAGCAGGGCCGCCGGGGTGCGGGCGGCGGCGCGGCCGGGGAGGGCGGCGATCAGGTTGGCCAGGACCAGCGCGGCCAGGGCGGCCAGGGCGACCGAGGCGGCGGGAATGACCGGGTCCGGGACGGCGGAGAGAGAGTGGGCGAACAGGATCCACAGCCAGCGGCCGGCCGCGACCCCCACCGGCACACCGATGACCACGCCGCCGACGGCGATCACCGTGGACTGCCAGGCGATGGTGGCGGCGAGCTGCCGCCGGGTGAAGCCCAGCGTTTTCAGCAGGGCGAGGTCACGCCTCCGCCGCCTTACCGACGCGATCAGGGCCAGCCCGAGGGCGGCGACCGCCCCCGCCGCCACGCCGCCGGCCAGGATCACCGGCACCGTGCCCATGGACTTGTAGTTCACGATCTCGGCCGGCCGCTGCACCGGCAGCACGTTGGCCACGAGTTCCAGCGCTTCAGGCCCGATCTTGGCCACGATCTGCGGAGAGTGCACGACCTGGTTGTACGCGCTGGTGATCTGCTGCAGCGACCGCAGGCCGGCGGCCTGGCTCACGCCGGGCCGCAGCCGGACCAAGATGGCGTTCGGACCGGAGTCCGGGCCTCCCTCGTGCAGCGCGGCCGTCGACACGACCCCGCTCGGCAGGATCGCGCCAGTGGACAGCGAGGGATGGATCCCCAGCGTGTCGCCCAGGGCCGGCAGTGCGGCGGTGCCGACGATCCGCAGCCTCGCATCGCGGATCACCGGGCCAAGCTGCAGCGTGACCTCGTCGCCGACCTGCTTGTGCAGCTGGGCGAGCGTGCCCGGGCCGAGCACGACCTGCCCGGGACCGTCGAGCCCGTGACCAGTCAGGATGCGGGGACCTATCGCCGGGCGGGTCGGGGAGAGGATGGCCGGCACGGTCTGCTGATCGACCTGGACGGTGAGGAAGTACACGCCGGTACTGGCGGCCACCAGCCGGTCCCGGCGCAGCAGCGGCGTGGTGAAGGATGGCGGGAACGGTCCCCATCCGTCGGTCGAGTACAGCGCGTAGTTGAAGTCCCACCCGTACAGGGCAGGACGGGAAACGAGATAGCTGAGGCTGGCGCCGAACGTCAGCGTCGCATCCACCACGAGGACGGCCAGCACCGCTCCGGTGAGCACCGACCGGACCGGCACGGCGGTCCGGCCCCGCCCCGGCTCCAGCGCGAACCGCAGGCCCGCCACGCCCGCGGCGCCAAGCCCGGCCCCGAGCCCGGCCCGCACCACGGCCGATCCGCGGCTGGCGGGCCGCTGCCGGGCGGCGGCGCGGTGCGGGGCCTGCCGGTAGCCGATGACGGCTGCCGTGCCGCCCAGGACGAGGACGAGGACGAGCGCGCCCAGCGCGAGCACGGCCGCGTCCAGGTAGATCCCGCGGCCCGGCTCTGCCTGGCGGACCGGCCCGAACAGGGAGAACGGCGACAGGCCGATGGCGATGGCCACGGCGAGAAGTGCCCCGGCCACGACGGCGGCAAGGATCCCGAGCACGCCGTCCGCGGTGGCTGCCGTTGGCCCGGCGCCCAGCGCCCGCAGGATCTCCGCGTCGTCGCCGACGGCGCGGAGCTGCCGGGAGATGGACTGGGCGCCGATGATCAGCGCGGCGAGCCCGGCAATGAGCCCAAACACCCCGAGCGCGATCGCTTCCGGGTGGATCGCGCGTTGCGCCTCGGCCTCGATCGCCGATGTGTCGTAGACCTCCAGGAGCTGCAGCAGCTGAGCGGCGCCGCCTGCGAAATAGGGGCTGGTGCTCGTCAGGTTCACGTATTCCTGGCCGACGGCTGCGTCGTACCCGCCGTTTGCCAGCCGCAGGCCGATGTAGGACGTGGCGACGCAGCAGGGCACGAACTCCCGGTCCAGGGCCGGCGTGCCGATCAGGAACCCGGTCCGCTGCGAGTCGATGTCGTCCTGCACGACCTGGGTGCTCACCACGCCGATGCCGGTTACGGTCAGGTCAAGCTCCCGGTAGAACGGAGGCAGGCCCCGCGAGGGGCTCGGGGCCCAGATGCCGACGGGCAGTCGCGAGCCCACATGCAGGTGCAGAGTGGCAGCGGCCCGGCTCGTCGCCACCACCTCGTCCGGGCGCACGGCCTTGCGCCCCTGGACGATCGTCAGCCGGTCCCGGCTGGCGAACATGCCGTCGCTGCTGGCGACCAGCTGCACCTGGGTGAACAGGACCGTGCCGTACCCGCCGTGCGCCGTGAGCGTGGCGGCGTAGAAAGCGTCGGCCGTCGCCAGCGCCCGCACGTGCGGAAGGTGGCGCAGCTCGGTGAGCAGACCCAGGTAGAGCCGGTACGCCTGGGCGGCGGTCTCCCCCTGGGCGCCGTTCGAGTTCGGCTGGATGATCAGGCCGGATGGGTTGGTGCTGGCCAGGTAGTCGGGGTAGGAGGAGTCGGTGCGCCGGGCGGCAGTCAGCGAGGCCATCGCGATCCCGCCGATCAGGCCGACCAGGACGGCCAGGGCTACATAGCCGCCGAGCCGGTGGCGGAGCGTGGCCCGCAGCCGGTACCAGGCCGTGCGCGCGGCCGACCGGCTCACGGCTAGCGGGCCTCGACCGGGACGCTCGCGTCGCGTTCTGTCTCGTCTCGGACATCCGGTTCGAGGATGCGCCCGTCGAGCATGCGCACGATGCGCTGCGCCGCCGCGGCCACCTGGGCGGCGTGCGTGACCATGACGATGGTCTGGCCGCCTGCGTGCAGTCGGCTCAGCAGCTCGATGACCTCCTGGCCGCCGTCGGAGTCGAGCGCGCCGGTCGGCTCGTCTGCCAGCAGCAGGGTCGGCTCGTTCGCCAGCGCCCTGGCGATCGCCAGCCGTTGCCGCTGGCCGCCGGACAGCACGCCGGGCACGGCAGCCGCCTTGTCGCCGATGCCGAGCAGGTCAAGCAGGTCACGAGCCCGGGTCTCGGCCATCTTGCGCTTGCGGCCGGCGATCACGGCAGGTAGCGCCACGTTCTCCAGCACGGTCATCCCCTCCAGCAGGTTGAAGAACTGGAAGATGATGCCGATGTGCTTGCGGCGCAGCCGGGCCAGGTCGTCCTCGCCGCGCCCGGTCACCTGCTCGTCGGCGACCGTGATGGTTCCCTCGTCGGCCAGCTCGAGCCCGGCCACGAGGTTCAGCAGCGTGGACTTGCCGCAGCCGGACGGCCCCATGAGGGCGACGAACTCGCCCGAGGCCACGGTCAGTTCGACGCCCCGGAGCGCACGTACCGGCGCGTTCTCGGCCTCGAATGTCTTACGCACGCCTCGCATGGTCAGCGTCGGATGCTGGTCGTTCATCGTGTCCCCGCCCGGCTGGTTTGGTTGGTTGCGCTGCTGTCCGGCCCGGCCGGGTCACAGTCGCGTTGCGCGATTTTATACGCGATTACCGGTGTATCCCGGCCTTTGACCTGCTGCGCAGGGAGCGCGGCGGCCGCGACGGGCACCGTCAGCGCTGCGCTGGTGGCCTCGGAGAGCACCGTCTCCCCGGCCGCCGCAAGCTGCTGCAGCCGCTGGGACAGGTTGACCGTGTCACCGACGAGCGTGTACTCCAGCCGTTCCTCCGAGCCGAGGAGGGCCGCCGCGGCCGCCCCGGTCGACAGCCCGATGCCCAGGCCGAACGCGGGCAGCCCGGTGGCCGCCCAGCGGGCGTTGACCTCGGCCTGCCGGGAGTGCATGGCCGCTGCGGCGGCCACCGCGCGGTCCGCGTGGTCGGCCTGCGGGAACGGGGCGCCGAAGACCGCCATCACCGCGTCTCCCACGAACTGCATGACGGTGCCGGCCTCGCCGAGGATGGCCCGGTTCATTGCCGCCCGGTGGGTGTTGAGCTGCCCGGCGAGCTGCGTCGGGTCGGCGTGCTCGGCGATGCTCGAGTAGGACCTGATGTCGCTCATCAGCACGGTCACTACCACCCGCTCGGTCTCGCCGATGGGCCGGCGCTCCTGGCGGAGCTTCTCGGCCAGCCCGCCGGGCAGCAGCCGGGACAGCGTCTCGCCTTGCTCCTCGCGGTTCACGATGGCCTGATGGAGCATCCGGAGGCGGTGCAGCGCCCCCTGGTCGCCGGTGGAGACGCCGGCGGCCAGCTTGACGAAGACGGCTTCCACCTCGGCGTCAACGGCTTCGGGCGGCAGCCCGCGCGATATCGCGATGGCCTTGATCGGCTTGCCTTCGGCCACCATCCCCAGCAGCTCCTCCTCCGCAGGCAGCAGGCCGCCCGGTGCGACGACCGGCCGCACGAGTGCCTCGACGATGGCCGGGTCAAGCGCGGTGCCGCCGGTGGCGACCGAGCGGATGGCGTCGGCCAGCTGATTACCCTCGGCGATCCGGTCCTTCAGCAGGTAGCCGTAGCCGGCCGAGCCCTCGGCGAGCAGCGAGATGGCGTACTCGGGATCGTCGTACTGAGACAGCACCACGACCCCGGTCCCCGGGTGGCGCTTGCGGACCTCCTTGGCCGCGTCGATGCCCTCTCGCTGGTAGGACGGCGGCATCCGGACATCGGTGACGAGCACCTGCGGCTCGGTGGCGGCGCAGCCGGTCACCACCTCGTCGTAGTCGGCTGCTACGCCCACTACCCGTAGATCGGCGCACCGCTCAATGAGCGCGCGCACTCCCTCCCGGACGATCAGGTTGTCGTCCGCGAGGAAGACGTCGATCGCGCCCTGCTGACGCGCTGCAATGTGAACCATCCAGTCAGTTGTCGCACAGGCTGGCCGTTGCGGCTAGTGAGCAGCCCTCCCGGAGCAGGTGGTGCCAGGCACACCCTGCGAATGCCTGGCACCATCCTGGCCAGCGCCCGCCACCAGGCACCGCGATGGGCCAAGCCACGCATGCCATGGCAGAGCCCGCGGGGACAGCGGCAGTCCGAGCCGGGCGCGGTGTCACACATCGCTGGAGACGATATTGAACCGGATCAGTTCCATCACCGGCGTCGCCGCTATGGCGGCGGTAGTGCTAGGCACACTCCCTGACGCCAGGCAGCACCCTGGGCAATGCTCCAGGCGCGGCCGAGGATGAGCGTATGCGCTACGAAAGCTCAATCACCTCGCTGTCATGGATCCCGTCGGAGGCCATCGAGGGCAGCGCCAGGCTGGCCTTCGATGCCGGGTTCACCCACTACGACGATCCTCCTCCCGATGTGCTCGGTGACCTTGAGGCGCTCCGGGCGGCTGACCGGTTCCGTTTCGGCAATGTCCTGCGCGCCTGGATCGACGTCGACGGCTCCGGGGCCATTGCCGACTGCGGCTACTCAGGGGCCGGCCTGATCGGCGCCACGACGGTACGAGTCGGGAGCGCCAGCCACACGTTCCAGGCCGTCCTCCTGCCCGACCTCCGCCATCCCCCTGAGCGGGGCGACGGCTGGGTGCGCTTCGCGCAGACGGTCGGGGGACGGACTGGCCTGCCCGCGCCGCGGCGGGTACGGCGTCGGCCATATGTCCAGTGGCAGGCGCCACTGGTGTGGACGACCCTGTCGCTCACCGTGCGCTCCGACGGCAGCGCCACGGCGGAGATGACCGGGGCGAGCAGCTTCCCCAGGCACTGGGTCTACGACCGGGACGGCCGGCTCTCGCACAAGTCGGGCCTGACCGACTTCCGCGACTGGTACCGCACGTCATTCGGGCGGCACAGCCCATGGGGGGACGCCGACTCGCCGGCGCTGGTGACCGCGGTCGAGACCGCCCTGGAGCGGTCGCTGTCGGTACAGCTGATGCACGGCGGCGCGAAGCCGAGAATCAGGCGGGTGCCTGCCGGGGCGGCACTCGTCCAGCAGGGTGAGCCTGGAACCGACGTCTTCCTGGTCCTGGACGGGGTCGTCCGGGTTGACCGGGACGGCGAGCCGCTCGCCGAGTACGGACCAGGCGCCCTGCTCGGCGAGCGGGCCCACCTGGAGGGCGGGGTCCGCACCTCATCGCTGGTCGCAGTCACGGCCTGCCGGGTGGCGGCCGTCGACGCCGGCCAGCTCGACCGGTCAGCCCTGCAGGAACTGGCCGGCGGCCACCGGCGCGAAGACACCGGCCAGCCCCATACGTCCGCCCTCGAAGAACTGGCCGGCGGTCACCAGCGCGAAGACGCCGGCCAGGTCTGACCGGTGCGCCTGTACTTCTGCGGAACCCGCGGATCGACCCCGGCCCCAGGAGCAGAGTTCCTCCGCTACGGCGGTCACACCTCCTGCGTGGCCGTCGCCCACGACAACGACCCGGAGCCGACGCTCATCCTCGACGCGGGCACCGGCCTGCGGCAGGTCACCCCGCTGCTCGCTGGCCGGCCCTTCGCAGGCACGATCCTGCTCTCGCACCTGCACTGGGACCATGTGCACGGGCTGCCGTTTTTCCGGGCAGGGGACACCGAAGGCGCCCTGGTCACGCTGCTGCTACCCGAGCAGGAGGACGGCGCCTGCGCCGAGGCGGTGCTCGAACGCGGCATGTCGCCGCCGCATTTCCCGATCCGGCCGCGCGACTTGCGCGGCGCCTGGACGTTCGGCGCCCTCGCGCCAGGGCATTACGCGACCGGCGGATTCGACATCGAGGCTCGGGAGATCCCGCACAAGGGCGGCAGGACGTTCGGCTACCGCGTCAGCGACGGCGGTTCGGTCCTCACCTACCTCCCTGACCACTGTCCTACCCTCCTCGGGCCGGGACCCGATGGCTGGGGCGAGTATCACGCCGCCGCCACCACGCTGGCGAAGGACGCGGACGTCCTGGTGCACGACGCGTCGCTGCTGCCCGAGGAACTGGCTGCTGAGGCCTCGTTCGGTCATGCGGCGGCGGACTATGCGGTCGGCCTCGCAGCGGCGGCCGGAGCCAGGCACGCGGTGCTGTTCCACCACCGGCCGGACCGGGTTGACGACGAACTCGACAAGCTGGGCCGCCGGCTCGCCGCCGGAGCGGCCGTGCAGGTTACCGTGGCAGCGGAGAAAGGCATACTCGGGCTGTGACTCCGCCAGACGCCATCGTGGTCGGCTCAGGACCGAACGGGCTGGCCGCTGCCTTGACCCTGGCCAGGGCAGGCGTTGCCGTTGAAGTCGTCGAGGGCGCCGGCACACCGGGCGGCGGCTGCCGTACCGAGAATCTCACGCTGCCCGGTTTCCGGCACGACGTCTGCTCAGCCGTGCACCCGCTCGCCGCCGCCTCACCGTTCTTCCGGCAGGCGGACCTCGCTGCGCGGGGCGTCAGCTTCCGGTTTCCCCGGGTGGCGTTCGCGCATCCGCTCGATGGCGGCCGCGCCGCGGCGGTCCAGGGCTCAGTTGCCGAGACGGCGCAGGGCCTAGGCCCGGACGCAGCCGCCTACCGCGGGCTCTTCGGTCCTCTGGTCCGGGACGCCGAGCTGATCGTGCCGACCGTTCTCGCCCCGCTGCGTTCCGTCCCTCGGCACCCGTTGGCAATGGCCAGGTTCGGCGTCAGCAGCTTGGCCCCGGCCAGCTGGCTGGCACGGCGATTCTCCACCGACGAGGGCCGAGCGCTACTTGCAGGCGTGGCCGCGCATGCCATCAGGCCGCTAGAGGCCCCGCTCACCGGCGGCTTCGGGCTCCTGCTCACGATGCTGGCCCATTCGGTGGGCTGGCCGGTCGTCGAGGGCGGCAGCGTACGGCTCACCGAGGCGCTCACCGCGGAGCTGGAAGCGCTGGGCGGCAAAATTGTCACCGGCCGCTGGATCTCCTCGCTCGCCGACCTGCCGTCCGCCCGGGCCATCCTGCTGGACGTCACGCCCCGCCAGCTGGTCACGCTGGCGGGTGACCGGCTGCCGGCTGGCTACGCCGCCGCACTCCGCCGGTTCCGGTACGGATCGGGCATCTGCAAGGTCGATTGGGCTCTCGCGGAGCCGGTCCGGTGGACAGCCGAGGTATGCAGGGAAACGGCGACCGTGCATCTCGGCGGCACGCTGGACGAGATCGCGCGCAGTGAGTCGGAGGTGGCCGCGGGCCGCCACCCGGAACGGCCGTACTGCATCGTGGTCCAGGCTGGAGTCGCGGATCCGACCCGGGCGCCCGCCGGGAAGCAAACACTGTGGGCCTACTGTCACGTGCCGCCTGGTTCAGCGGTCGACATGACCGGGCGCATCGAAGCGCAGATCGAGCGGTTCGCGCCCGGCTTCCGCGACCTGATCCTGGCCCGGTTCACCACCACCGCGGCGCTCGCCGAGGAGCACAATCCGAATTACGTGGGCGGTGACATCAACGGCGGCGCGGCCACGCTGCGCCAGACAGTGGTCGGGCCCGCGCCGAGATGGAATCCGTATCGCACCGCCATTCCCGGCGTTTATCTATGCTCGTCGTCCACCCCGCCCGGCGGGGGGGTCCACGGGATGTGCGGCGCGGGCGCCGCCAGCACCGCCCTGGCGGACCTTGGCATCAATTCCGGGCGGGCCCGGCTGGCCGCGCGTGGTTCTGCGCACCTCGACCAGCGAGGATCGTGACAATGCTGATGCGCCTATGCCACCCGCCCGCCGCGCGGCACGAAAGGCGCGGCGGGCCTCGTTCCGATCACGACGGTGGCATTCAGCTCCTCCGAACTCGCCAGCCGCGGGATCAGGCCGCCGCGGGCGACGGTTTCGACCGCCTCGGGGGCCTGGCGCGCACTGGCCTCGACCAGTAGGTGGCCGCCCGGCGCCAGCCACGATGCCGCTGCGGCGGCCACCCGCCGCAGCGGGTCAAGCCCGTCCGCGCCGCCATCGAGTGCCACCCGAGCCTCGTGGACGCGAGCTTCCGCGGGCAGCAGCCTGATCTCTTCGGTAGGTACGTAGGGAACATTGGCGACCAGGATGCCGACGCGGCCCCGCAGCGCGGCGGGCAGCGGATCGTACAGGTCACCTTCGTGCACCTGACCGGCGGCGGCGAGGTTCCGCCGGGCGCACCGCACCGCGGCGGGATCAATGTCGGCAGCGTGCAGCTCGACCTCGTCCAGGACCGCGACCAGCGCGGCGCCCAGCGCGCCGGAGCCGCAGCACAGGTCAACGACGACGGTCGACGGCCCGGTGCGCGCCTCGCCGTCGGCCGTGGCGCCCTGGCGGGCGAGGACGACAGCCTGGCGGACGAGGAATTCGGTGCGGCGGCGGGGGATGAATACCCCGGGATCCACGGCGATCCGCAGGCCGCAGAACTCCGCCCAGCCGATGACATGTTCGAGGGGCTGGCCGGCTGCCCGCCGCTCCACCATGGCGGTGAGATCGGCTGCCGTCCGGGCCGCGACGATGAGCACCTGCGCCTCGTCCTCGGCGAAGACACACCCGGCGGCCCGGAGCCTGCTGACGATGACGGACTGCGGAGGGACTGACGGCGAAGCCGGCATGAGAGCGCCTTTCTGGATGCCGATGAGCGCTCTCTTGGTCACCTATGCGAGGGAGACCGCACGGCCGTGACGTGAGAGCACCCTGCGTGAGCTGGCTCTCATGGGTCTCACCTCCCGGGTCCGTGCACTGCTGGATTTCGCAACACTACCCGGGCTAGCCGGCGGCGGAGAACTGCTCGATCGCAGCGGCCAGGAAGGCTGGCATGGCCGCCGGCGAGGCCAGCGAGAAGTCGGCACGGTCAGTAAGCGCGTGACCGACCTCATTGTTCGCCACCGCCACGCATACCCCGAAGAAGCCAGGGTCCCGCTCCTGCTGGCTGCGGAGAGCCTCGAAACCCTCGGCGTCAGCGACGTCGTCGCCGAAATACCAGATAGACCGCAGGGATCCGATCTCGGCACGCAGTACGGTGCCCTTATCGGTCGATATCGGCGGCTTTAGCTCGATGACCATCCGGCCCGGTTGCTCCGCGAGACCGTACTCGCGTGCCTTGGCGTTCGCCCATGCTTCGGCTTCAGCCTGCCGCTCCGGATGCTGGCGGTAGTGAAATGCCACTGCCAGCCGCTTGTCTTCGATATACACATCAGGCGGCAGTTCGTTCGTGGCCAATTCACGGACCTGCTGGATCGTGGCCATCCAGCGTTCCGCCTCCGGATCGGTTGACGTGACGCCATCGCGGATGGCCTCGAGCCCGTAGAGGCCGTACAGCGACAGTCCGCGGGCATCCCCGAATCGGCTGGCCAGGAAGCTCACCGGACGGGCGGAGATGATGCCGACCTTGCCGGCCAGCATGGCGAGCTTCCCGAGCTGGTCAATGACTCCGGGCACCGGCTGAACGGCCTCGGGATCTGGCCCGATCGGCGAGAGGGTGCCATCAAAGTCGAAGAAGAACCCGCAGGCACCGCCCGCCGCCGAGCGGGCTAGCGCTTCGCGGATCGCACGATCTGGCTGCTCAACAGGTCCGGTTCCTGGCATAGCCAGACGATAGCGCTGTTGCAGAACCGCGGCCCGCACCGGCCCGCCGGGTGCCGCCCGGCATTCCGGTCTGGCCCGCGTGGCCCGCTCGGCGTAGTCGTCTGTCAGGTCGCGCAGCTCCATCGCCGTGCTGGCGATATAACTGGGTCTTGAGGCACGCAGGCAGGCTTTATCCGCCAGGATCAGCGCCGCGCGCCGCACCGCGCCGCGCCGCGATCAGGTCCCGGTACCAGCCAAATGACGCCTTCGGTGTGCGCCGCTGGGTCGCGAAGTCGACATGCACGAGCCCGAAGCGCTGGTGATATCCCTGCGCCCACTCGAAGTTGTCCAGCAGCGACCAGACGAAGTACCCGCGTACGTCGACACCCGCGGTCATCGCGTCGCGCAACGCCCTGACATGGCCGTCGAGGTAGCTGATCCGGGGCTGGTCGTCGACGGTGCCGTCGGCTGCCACCTCGTCATGGGCCGAGCAGCCGTTCTCGGTGATGTAGACGGGCGGCAAGGCCCTGCCATAACGGTCCCGCAGCCCGGTCAGCAGCTCGGTCAGGCCGGACGGGACCACCGGCCAGCCGTACGCGGTCACCGGATAGCCGGGGATCTGCGCCTTGCGGAACGGCATCGGCCCGCCGGTCAGCGCGGCGAGCCTGGACGGGCTGTAGTAGTTGACGCCGAGCGCGTCCAGATCGGCGGAGATGATCGCCAGGTCGCCGTCCCGGACGCCGGCCGGGCCGTCGCGGCCCAGGCCGAACGCGGACAGGTCCGGGTAGGCGCCGAGCAGCAGCGGGTCGGTGAACAGCCGGTTCTGCAGGACGTCGAACGCCTGCGCGGCCGCGACGTCGGCCGCGCTGCCGGATGCGGGCCAGGCGGGAGAGTAGTTGTTCGTGGTCGCCACCTGCCGGACGCCGGCCGCTCGCAGCGTCGCTGCCGCCAGGCCATGGCCGAGCAGCTGGTGGTGCGCGGCAGGCAGGGCGCCGAGCAGCAGGGTGCGCCCCGGCGCGTGGCTGCCGTCCGCATAGCCATGGAGAGTTACCACGGACGGCTCGTTAAGCGTTATCCACATCGGGATCCGGTCGGCCAGCCGGCCTGCGGCGAGGCTGGCGTACTCGGCGAACCGGTATGCGGTGTCCCTCGCCAGCCAGCCGCCGTCGTCTTCGAGCAGCTGCGGCAGGTCCCAGTGGAACAGCGTCGGCACCGGCGTGATGCCGCGGGCCAGCAGGGCGTCGGTCAGCTGATCGTAGAAGTCAAGCCCGGCAGCATTCGCCGGGCCCCTGCCATCCGGCTGGACCCGGGGCCACGCGATGGAGAACCGGTAGCTGGTGACGCCGAGCCGCGCCATCAGCTCGACATCGTCCGGCCAGCGGTGGTAGTGATCATCTGCGATCTCGCCTGTGTCGCCGTCACGGATGACGCCGGGCTGGCGGCAGAACACGTCCCAGACCGAGTCCCGGCGGCCGTCCTCCGCCACTGCCCCCTCGATCTGGTAGGCGGAGGTCGCGATGCCCCACGTGAAACCGGGCGGAAAGGTCGGCATGGCGATACCGGTCACCCGCAAATCGTATGCCGGTAACGCCCGAAGGCCGGCCCCGGAGGGCCGGAAGGCCCGCCGGCAACGGCCCGGACCGGCGGTCTAGCCGAGAGCCGCCGCGGCTTCATGATCGTGACGGCTTCCGGGTGACGGCATCGCTCAGATCCCGCCCGATAACGGCTCCGCGTCCCCGCTAGAGCCCGGCGCCCTCGGCCATCGCGGCATCGACCTCGGCTGTCCGTGCGGCGAGCTCGGCCGCGTACTTCTCGGCGTCGACCTTCTCGGCGATATCCTCATCGTCGCGCATCAGCGCCTCAAGGTCGGTCTTGGCGGCGTCGAGCACGCCGAGGTCGGCGTAGGCGTGCTGCACCTTCGGCCCCCACAGCCCGATGTCCTTCACGCACGGCACGATCCTGGAGAACAGCAATGTCCTGAATGCCTGCTGGATCGGCGAGTGCTCGGTGAACTCCAGGCACTCGTCGACGTCAAAGCCCATCCGGTCCCAGACCTCCTGCGCGTTGAACCTGTTGCGCATCAGGTAGCAGCCTTCGACGACGAAGTCCTCGCGGTCCGCCCGCTCGGCCTCGGTGAGCTCGGCGTAGTAGTCGCGCAGGGCCAGGCGGCCGAACGCCACATGCCGCGCCTCGTCCTGCATCACGTACGCGAGCAACTGCTTGACCAGCGCGTTGTTGGCGATGTCCCGGTGCACGCCGAACGCGGCCAGCGCCAGTCCCTCGATCAGCACCTGCATGCCCAGGTAGGGCAGGTCCCAGCGGGAGTCGCTGAGCGAGTCCGCGAGCAGCTTCCCGAGGTCAGAATTGACCGGGTAGTACAGGCCGATCTTCTCCCGCATGAACCTGGCGTACAGCTCGACGTGCCGGGCCTCGTCCATCGCCTGGGTCGCGGCGTAGAACTTCGAGTCCATGTCGGGCACGGATTCCACTATTCGCGCCGCGACCGTAAGCGCGCCCTGCTCGCCGTGCAGGAACTGGCTGAACAGCCACGCCGACAGGTGATGGCCCAGTTCCTTGCGCTCGGCCTCGGACAGCAGGTCCCACTGGCGGGATCCATAGATCGGGCAGAGGTCATCGGGCGTTTCCATCACGTTGGTCGGATCCACCGGGATCTCCCAGTCGATCCGCTTCGCCGCGTCCCACTGCTTGTCCTTGCCCCGCTGGTAGAGGTCGAGCAATCGGCTGCGGCCGTTGTCATATTCCCAGCTGAACCGGGTGGCGCCAGCGGCAGGCACGTCCCAGGTGCCGGGTTCTACGGGAGTGGTGTAGTGATCGTAAGTGCCCACGGCAGTCTCCCCGAAGTGGCGTAACTCGATATTACGCACTGGTAGAGAAAGGCTCTAGAGCTCATTTTGCGGTGTTCAGCCCAAGTTGTCCTACTCGTAACCCCGCCGCATCATGGCCGCTTTCCGCGCCGCTGATCCTTCCCGCCGGACGGGCCTTCGCCGGGCGGAGGTTCTGGCTGGCCCTGGGCCAGCAGCTCATACGCGGGGTTGATCATCACCACGCCGCCCTCGCGAATCCCGACCTGCCCGCGGAGCCTGACCCGCGATCCGCACTCCAGGCCAGGGATGTGCGAACGCCCGTAGAACAGCGCTGTGAGCTGCCCGGTCGAGTCGGCGAGTTCAGCGGCGAGCACGGTATTTTGCTCGACAGGCCTGATTTCGACAGCAATCACGCGGCCTTCGACGGTGGCCCGGCCGGGCTCGCTGAGCGAGCCTAGCGGGCGGACTTCGGCTGACGGGGCTGGCCGCTCATAGCCGCCCGTCTCTGGCCGCACTGTCTCGCCGGCCCGCGCTAGCTCCGCGGTGGTGTCGCCGGCCGGCTCGGCGGTGGTGTCGCCGGCCTGGCCCGCGGCGGCCTGGCCGGCCGGGTCGGTGACCGTGGCCGGTCCGGCCGGCTCCGGAACCGCCGGGCCGCCCGCCGCTCCCGGCTTCCCTGGCTGCTCGCCCGGCACAGCCGTCAGCGGATGATCGCCGGGCCCGGATGGCCTGCCGTGCATGGCCTCCAGCCTGCTGCGGACATCGAAGGGCACGATGGTGGCCGCTGCGTGCGGGATCCGGCTGACCACCCCGGCGATCTTGTCCGCGGTCCGGTCGTGCAGCAGGCGGCCAAGCAGCGCAGAGTAGCCCCGGCGGGGCAGGATCGCGGTCACGCCCACCCCGGGAAGCTCGGCTTCGGCGTTGACCAGTTCCGCGGCCGCCCTGGTTATCCGCCGGTCCGGGCAGTCGATGAAGTCGAGCACCACGCCCGTGTTGGCGCGCAGCCATTCCTGCCGCAGCTTCCCGGCCTCCGAGCTGTCGATGACGAAATGCACGGCACGTAGCGTCGTCGGCCGCAGGCTGCGCGCGTACCGCAGCGCGGCGAGCGTCGCCAGGTCGAAGCTGTCCACGAACAAGAAGACCGTGCGCCGCGGGTAGGTCGGGGGAGCAGGCAGCTTGCGCCTGGTGCCGATGCCCTCCAGCACCTGTGCCTCCATCCGGTACTCCCGGTTGAGCCGGATCAGGATCGGCACCATCACGATGAAGAGGACCACCACGATGCGCGCGCCCTCGGACCACTTCGTGATCACGAAAATGACCACGACGATGGCGGTGACCACCCCGGCGGAGAAGTTGACCACCAATTTCCGCCGCCAGCCAGGCTCCCTCATCCGGTGGTGGTACTTGGCCATCCCGAACCCGGCCATGGTGAACGCGGTGAAGACGCCGATCGCGTAGTACGGCACCAGGTTGTTCACGTTCGAGCCGGCCACGAACAGCAGCAGCGAGGACAGCACGGCCAGCACGATGATCCCGTTGGAGAACACCAGCCGGTGGCCGCGCTTGGTGAGCCAGCGGGGCAGGAACGCGTCCTCGGCCACGAAGCTGGCCAGGAACGGGAACCCGTTGAAGCTCGTGTTGCCGCCGGTGTAGAGGATCAGCGCGGTCGCGGCCTGCACGAAGATGTACATGGCCCGGCCGATTATTGAGTGCCCGAAGACCAGCTTGGCTTCCTGGGAGATGACCGTTGGCACGCCCAGCGTGTAAGGCGTCGCGTGGGTGGCATGGGCCAGCCAGGAGATCCCGGCCACCAGGGTCCCGAGGATCAGGCCCTCGGCCACCAGCACCTTGCGGGCGTTGATGCCCTCGGGCGGCCGGAAGGCGCTGACCGCGTTCGAGACCGCCTCGATGCCGGTCAGCGATGAGCCGCCGTTGGCGAACGCCCGCAGCAGCACGAAGACCATCCCGAAGGCGATCAGGCCACTGTCGCTGGGATGGCCTGTGACGATGCCGGCGTGCGGGTGGTAGAGCGGCAGCGTGCCGAAGGCCTCCCTGAGCAGGCCCACGGCGATCATCAGGATCACCACTCCGGAGAACAGGTAGGTGGGAACCGCGAACGCCCGGCCCGCCTCTCGGATGCCCCGCAGGTTGCCGTAGCACATCAGGATCACGATGCTGATGGACATGTACTTCAGCACCTGCGGGTGGTTCAGTGCCGGGACCGCCGAGGCCACCGCGGCCGTCCCGGCAGCGACCTGGACCGCGACCGTCACCACGTAGTCGATGAGCAGCGCCACCGCGGCCACCTGCGCGATCCGTGGCCCGAAGTTCTCCCGCGCCACCACATAGGAGCCGCCGGCCCGGGTGTAGACGGTGACGACCTCGCGGTAGGACAGCACCACCAGTGCCATGACGAACAGCACCACGCCGGTCAGCGGCAGGATGAGCGTGAACGCGGCGACCCCGAGGCCGCCCTTCAGCAGCTCGATCAGGATTTCCTCGGTGCCGTACGCCGAGGAGGAGATCCCGTCCGGAGCGAGCACGCCGAGCGCGATCGGCTTGGATAGCCGCTCCTCGGCCAGCTGCTCGTTCACCATCGGCGGCCCGAGCAGCCGCCGCTTGACCGAGTAGCCAAGCGACTCGCCAAGGTCACTCTGCCCGCCGAGCAGGGTGACAGCCTTCCGCATGGCCACCTGTTGTTTACCTCCCGCTTGATGGCACCCCTGACGTGGCCTTCATACCATCGCAGGGAGAGGATCGGTGAGCCGGGCACCGGCCGGCCGGCCTTGCCGAACCTGCCCGGACCCGGTAACGGGCCGCGGGCCGGGCCTGATCCGGGTAGGAAGGACCGCATCTGATCCTCTCAGGAGAGGCAATCCCCATGACCACGACACCGGCCGCACCTGCACCGAGAGCGCGCAGCGCGCGGACGCTGCACCTGTCGGAGCTGCTGCGGCGCCCGCTGACAGACCGCGGCGGCGAGTCGATCGGGCGGCTGTCTGATGTCATCGTGCGGCTGCGGGGCGCGGAATTGCCGCTGGTGACCGGCCTGGTCGCCGTCGTCGGCAGCCGGGAGGTCTACGTCCCCATCGAGCAGGTGAGCTCGTTCGGCGGGGAGGTGCTCAACCTCACCAGCGCCAAGCTGGACCTGCGCAGGTTCGACCGGCGCGAAGGTGAGGTGCTGCTCCGCGCCGATGTGCTCGGGCACCGGCTGATCGACGTGGAGAACGCTCACCTGATCAAGGCCGCCGACCTCGAGCTCGAGCAGCGCGGCGAGGACTGGGTGCTGACTGGTGTGGACACCCACCGCAGGGGGCGCCGGTTCTTCGGTTTCGGCGGCCATACGCCAGCCAGCCAGGACGACCATTCGTTCCGCGAGTGGTCGAAGTTCGAGCCCCTGATCGGCCACACCAGTAGCGCGCTGCTGCGCGGCCCGTTCGCGCGGATCCGCAGGCTGAAGCCTGCCCAGATCGCTGACCTGCTGGAGGACGCCTCCAAGGAGGAGGAAACCGAGATCCTCGGACACGTCCACGCCGATCCCGAACTCGAGGCAGATGTCTTCGAGGAGCTCGATGAGGACCTGGCGACCCGGCTGCTCGGCGCTCGCACCGACATCGAGATCGCTGAAGTGCTGGCCCGGATGCGCGCCGACGACGCGGCAGACGCCATCGCCGAGCTGCCGCAGGCCCGCAGGCAGCCGGTGCTTGACCTGCTGCCGCCGGGGCAGCGCACCAAGGTGCTGACCCTGATGGGCTTCAACCCGACCAGCGCGGGCGGGCTGATGGGCGTCGATTTCCTGGCCGTTTCCGCGGACGCAGCGGTCGGTGAGGCGCTCGCGGCGGTCGCCAGCTCGGTGAGCCTGCAGCCCGAGGCACTCACCAGCGTGCACGCGCTTGACGAGCGCGGCCGGCTGTGCGGCGTCGCGCGGCTGGTGGGGCTCGTTCAGTCAGATCCGGCCGCACGGCTGCGTGATCTGTATGACGACGACCCGGTCCGGGTCGGCGCGGACACCGATGTCGTGGATGTCGCGGTCCTGATGAGCGACTACAACCTGATCACCATCCCGGTCGTCGATGACCGCAGGCGGATGATCGGCGTGATCACCGTGGACGATGTGCTCGAGGTCACGCTGCCGGAGGACTGGCGGCGCCGGGAGGCCGCGCAGCCGCCTGATGCCCATCACGGGGAGCCGACGTGAGCGACCCGCCCGAGCCCGCGCCGCGGGCCGCTGGCCCGGACGATCCGGTGCCTCGGGCCGTCGGCCAAGAGGTGCCCGGGCCTGCTCCCGGCGACAGTGCGGACCGTCAGCTACCCGGGAGCCCTCCTGGCGGCAGCCGCAGCGGGCCAGGGCCCGCCCCGGAAGACGAGGGGCCAGCGGCTAGGACGGCACCGGGAAACGGGCAGCCAGCAGCCGGATCCGCGCCGCGCCAGCAGGGGCGTCCGCCCCCGGTCCCCGCTTCAGCCGACAGCCAGCACGGACGGTTGCTGACGCAGCCGACTGCCGTGCTCGACACGGCCCATCTCGGCGACATCGAAGGGGCGCTCGGCCGGATCAGGCTCGACGACGAGCACAGCAGCGACCTGCGGCGCCGGCTGGTGACCTTCCTCGCGATCGTCGGGCCCGGCCTGATCGTGATGGTCGGCGACAACGACGCGGGCGGCATCTCCACCTACGCCCAGGCCGGCCAGGACTACGGCTACAGCCTGCTCTGGGTGCTGCTGCTGCTGATCCCGGTGCTGATCGTGAACCAGGAGATGGTGGTCAGGCTCGGCGCGGTGACCGGCGTCGGGCACGCCCGGCTGATCAACGAGCGGTTCGGCAGGTTCTGGGGCTGGTTCAGTGTCGGCGACCTGTTCCTGCTGAACTTCCTGACCATCGTGACCGAGTTCATCGGGGTGTCGCTGGCGCTGCGGTACTTCGGCGTCAGCCCGTACATCTCGGTGCCGGTCGCCGCGTTGCTCCTGGTCGCCATCACCGCGAGCGGCAGCTTCCAGCGCTGGGAACGGGCCATGTTCGCGTTCATCACGGTGACCCTGCTGCTGGTCCCGCTCGCGCTGCTGTCCGGCCCGCACTACAGTTCCATCGCCTATCACTTCGTCGTCCCGGGCGTGCAGGGCGGCATCAACTCCAACGCCGTGCTGCTCGTGATCGCGATCGTCGGCACCACGGTCGCCCCTTGGCAGCTCTTCTTCCAGCAGTCGAACGTCATCGACAAGCGGATCACGCCCCGGTTTATCCGTTATGAACGTGCCGACACCATGCTCGGCTCGCTTGTCGTGGTCGGCGGCGCCGCGGTGGTCCTGGTGGTCGCCGTCTACGCGGTCCGCGGCACGAACCTGGTCGGGCACTTCACCAGCGCGCTCGGCGTCGCCAACGCGCTCGGCGACAAGAGCGGCGTGCTCGGGGCGCTGTTCGCGATCGTGCTGCTGGACGCCAGCATCATCGGCGCGGCGGCGGTCACCCTGTCCACCAGCTACGCGTTCGGAGACGTCTTCGGCCTCAAGCACTCGCTGCATCGCAGCTTCAAGGATGCGAAGGCGTTCTATGCGAGCTACACGGCCCTGGTCGCGGTCGCGGCGGGCGTGGTGCTGATCCCCGGCGCGCCGCTGGGCCTGCTGACCACGGCCGTGCAGGCGCTGGCCGGGGTGCTGCTCCCCAGCGCGAGCGTCTTCCTGCTGCTGCTCTGCAACGATCCCGAGGTCCTCGGCCCGTGGGTCAACAAGCGCTGGCTGAACATCACCGCGGCGGTGATCATCGGCCTGCTGCTCACGCTCTCCGGCACCCTGGTGATCACGACGCTCTTCAGCCACATCAATGCGGCGCTGACCGCGATCTGGCTGGCGGTGGGGCTCATCGCCCTGGCCGCCGGGGCCGGCTTGTGGCTGCGGCTGACCCGCCGACGCCGCGCCGGGGCCACCGCCGTGCCCGCCTACCTCGGCATGTCGCGCGCCGAACGTCTCAACTGGCGGATGCCGCCGCTCGCCCTGCTCAAGCCCGTGCAATGGTCGGCCGGGACCAAGTTCGGCGTCCTGCTCCTGCGCGGCTACCTGGTGGTGTCGGTTCTGCTGCTGGTCGTCAAGGCCGTGCAGCTCGGCGGCGGCTGAGTAACGGCTGAGTCACGGCTGGGCCCTGGCTGAGCCGCCGCGCAGCCGCCCCGGGGGCCTCAGTGCGCGATGGCCAGCTCGACGATCTTCACGATGACCAGGACCGTCGCCCCGGCCAGGTAGGTCCGCAGGATCGTCATGCCGACCTTGCGCCCGACGGGCACCGGCGGCCGCCGCAGCAGGGCCAGCTGGGGCATCCGCCAGTTCTCCCGGCCGGTTCGGTCGATCGGGACCACGGCCACGGCGCCTGGCCGCGGCCGCTGGACCAGCAGCCAGCCCGCGCCGAGTGCCACGGCTGCGCCGCAGCAGGTCCCGAGGATCGCCAGGATCTGCCCGGCGGTGATGCCGGGGAACAGCACCGACGCGGTCAGGATCACCGACAGGGCAACCAGCAGGGCCACCACTGCGCCGGTGAACAGGTTCGTCTTGCGCCCGTTCACCCAGGGGCCGAGGACCTCGCGGTCGTTGCAGAGCAGCAGCAGGTAAATGGCCGCGCTCGGCAGCAGCACTCCGGCCAGCGCCTGGACTCCCTCGGTCAGCAGCCCGAGCGGTGAGCCGGGGATCAGCACCACCGCCGCGGCGAGCAGGACCAGGCCGCCGTAGATCGCGTAGAAGCCCTTAGCGCCCTTCACGCCGCGGTGCGGCGAATGCTTGATGCCGAACACGTCGCCGATCGCGTACGCGGTGGACAGCGAGACCGCAAATGCCCCGATGATCGAGGCGTCGAGCAGCGCGATCGCGAACAGCACTCCCGCCACCCGGCCCGCGTGCGCCTGCAGGCCCTGGGCGATGCCCGCGGCGTCGGTAAAGTGCCCGGCGCCGGCCTGGCCGGCGAACGCGGCGGCGGTGAAGCCCATGATGGCGCCCGCTCCGAGCACTACGATCACGATGCCGATCCATAGGTCGACCTTCTCGTACCTGATGAACCGCGGCGTGATCCGCTTGTCGATGACGTAGCTCTGCTGGAAGAACAGCTGCCATGGCGCGACGGTCGTGCCGACGATCCCGATGACCAGCAGCATCACCGTGGCCATCTGCCCGGAGCCGCCAGGGATGTCGGGAACCGCGAAGCCGTGCGCCATCTGCGCGGCCGCCGGGTGCGCCAGGAAGTAGATCGGGATCAGCAGCAGGGTGCCGCCGCACAGGGCGACCGCCATCCGCTCGAACCGCCGGAAGCTGCCGGTGAACGCCGCGCCGATGATCACCACGGCCGCCAGCGGCACGGCCGCCAGCCTGGGCAGCCCGAGATAACCCGCCGCCAGCGTGATGCCGATGAACTCGGTGATCAGCGTCAGCGCGTTGAGAAGGAACAGGTCGATGACGCTGAACGCGCCCCAGAACTTGCCGAACCGCTCCAGGATGAGCCTGGCGTGCCCGACGCCGGTCACCGCGCCGAGGCGCAGCACCATCTCCTGGTTCACGTACAGCACGGGCACCAGCAGCAGCAGCGTCCACAGCAGCCGGGTGCCGTAGTTCTGGCCCGCCTGGCCGTAGGTGGCGAAGGCGCCGGCGTCGTTGTCGCCGACCATCACGATCAGCCCGGGACCGATGATCGCCAGCAGCGTCTTGAGCTGCGCTGAACGGCCGTGCCGGGCTGAGGTGTCGTCGAGCCGGATGGTGCCGAGCGCGCCGCGGATGTCGCCGGCATGCTGCGAGTCGAGTACTGCGCTGCGGCGCTCCAGCGTCGAGGTCATGGTGATCCCTCCCTCTCCCCGGTGGGGGTCCTGGGAGGCACGCGGCATCCGCCTGGCCTGCGCTCAGCCTGCGCTCAGGCGCACCGGGCAGGTCGTGAAGCGGGCAGATTGCGGGGAACGGGCGGTTACCGCGTACCGGAAGAAGTCGAGAATGGCCGGATGCAGTGCTGTTGAGTGCGGGGCCGATGATGGCCCGGACTACTGCAGTCCATGTCTCGCCTCCCTCCGGTCGTGACACACGCGGGTGCCAAGCCTCGGGCACCAGGGGAGAACCACGGCATTAAGCCGACGCGCACCCCAACTCGTCAGAGCTTTGGCACGACACGACGTAGCACCGAAGGTGCAGCCACTTCGGGTCACCCCTTAAGCCGGGGAGACCTGTCCTGACCCTGGGCGTCTCTCGACGTCGTCGGATCAGTGGCCTGTGTTCGTGTCGACGCCTCACCGAACGAGGTGCCTAACTAAACCTCGGCCAGTTTACCCGCACCCGGCATTCCGGGCAAACTATCGGTGGCGCGTGTTGAACTTAACGTGATGACCCGGCTGCCTCGCGCCCGGCTGCCTCGCGCTGCCTCGCGCTGCCTCGCGCTGCCTCCCGCCCGGCTGCTCAGCCGACGATGCCCATGGCGCGGAGATCGGCGATCTCATCCCGGGTGCGGCCGAGCCCGGCCAGTACCTCGTCGGTGTCCTCGCCAGGCCGGGGCGGCGGCTGCGGCAGCCCGGCGGCGCTGCGCCCGAACCGCGGCGCGGGCGCCGGCTGCACCAGCCCCCCGACGTCGACGAATACCCCCCGGACCGCATTGTAGGGATGCCCGGGCGCTTCGGCTATCCCGAGCACCGGCGCCACGCAGGCGTCCGAGCCCGCGAACGCCGCCGCCCACTCGTCCCTGCTCCGCTGCGCGAACGTTGCGGCGAACCGCTCCCGCAGCACCGGCCAGCCGGACTGGTCATATTGCGCGGGCAGGCTGGCGCCGGACAGCCCGAGGCCGTCCAGCAGCTCGGCGTAGAACTTGGGCTCCAGCGCGCCCACCGCCACGTAGCCGCCATCGGCCGTCTCATATGTGTCGTAGAACGGCGCCCCGCCGTCCAATAGGTTGGTCCCGCGCGCGTCCTGCCACCGCCCCGCGGCCCGCAGCCCGTACAGGAATGAGGTCAGCAGCGCCGATCCGTCCACCATGGCCGCGTCCACGACCTGGCCAAGCCCGGACCGGTCCCGTTCGATCAGCGCGGCGAGCACCCCGAGCGCCAGCAGCATGCCGCCACCGCCGAAATCGCCGATCAGGTTGAGCGGCGGCACCGGGCGCTCCCCGGCCCGGCCGATCGGGTCAAGCGCGCCGGAGACGGCGATGTAGTCGATGTCGTGACCCGCTGTGGCGGCCAGCGAGCCGTCCTGGCCCCAGCCGGTGATCCGCCCGTAGACCAGCCGCGGATTGCGTGCCGCGCACTGGCCGGGCCCGAACCCGAGCCGTTCCGCGACCCCCGGCCGGAATCCTTCCACCAGCACATCGGCCGATTCGGCCAGGCTGAGCAGCAGGCTGATCCCCTCGGCGGCCTTCAGGTTGATGCCGACCGACCGGCGGCCCCGGCTGAGTGCATCGGCGGGTGCCGCCGCGTCCGGCCCGCACAGCTCGGCCCGGTCTACCCGCAGGACATCGGCGCCGAGATCGGAGAGGATCATGCAGCCGAACGGGCCGGGCGCCAGGCTGGCGATCTCGATGACCCGGATGCCGTCCAATGGGCCCATCGGTTCCTCCAGGATCAACGACAAACCATGACTTAACGGGTATCGTCGGCTGCTCGCCCGCACTACCCGGCCTAGCGCGATCGTAATGTCATGCGCCCGGTCGCCAATCAGCGAGACTCGCTTGCGGCCCGCTCCCGGATTACTCCGGTCCTCAGGTCCGGCGCAGGGCCCGGCGTGCGGCACTACCACCAGAAGTCATGACCGAAATAGCTCTGTTGCTGGAATGCAGGGTGGTGCGCGCCTGGATCTGACTGCAGTTAACGAATGTAGTTTCGATTCAACTCAGTTTTGTCGGTACTGGTCGCTAGCATGGTCGAAGACCAGGCATCCTGAGACAGCCTCACGGAGGAGGTGACCCGGTGCCAGAGCACGACCGGCCAGATGGCAGCCA